>MWSE01000041.1_pt1 | contig 37752 bp, 40 predicted proteins | sample 1021931 | NCBI WGS metagenome assembly MWSE01 (sample SAMN06338154, study PRJNA374545) | mollusc metagenome | biome: marine bay; material: sediment; isolation source: gill 28 cm from animal B | host: Kuphus polythalamius | place: Philippines: Mindanao | collected 2011-09-12 | reverse complement strand
TACGGTGGTACGTCGATGCCGTCCTGGCGCAGCAAACGGTACTCGTCGATGACCGGCTGCATCAGCTGGCGCGCATGCAGTGCACCGAGCCGATCGATACGCACCCGAATGCTGTCCTGCGCCGTATCGGGGTGATCACCGAATCCATCGAGCAGTCGTAGCGACAACGCCAGTGCCCGGTCGGCGAGCAGGAAGCGCTCGTCCTCGCGACGTGTCGTGGTTACTGCCAAGCGGACGCATTCGGCAAGCAGGTCGGCCTGCAGGCGTCGATACCGGGGGTCGCCGAACTTGGATGTGTGCGCATCGACGTGGGCGAGGGCGGCCGCGGGAAGGCCGGCCTGCTGCAACGCCAGCACATAGTGCTCTCGAATCCTTTCGTCTTCCGGCGCCAGCGAATACGCCCGGTCGAAGGCGAACAGCGCGGCATAAGGTTCGCCGCCTCGGCGATGGGCATAGCCGAGCGCGACGAACAAAGAGGCCTGGGTGGTTTGCGGAGATACCCAGGATCGCCCGAGTTCAACGGCTTCGCGGTGACGCCCGGCGTCGCTGAGTGCCAGCATCAACCCGGCGCGAAGTTCGGCAGATCGGGGGCGACGTTTCAGCCCCTCGCGAAAGACGGCGATGGCCCCTGGCCAGTCACGCAGGTTGCGGTACGAGCGACCCACCGCAGCAAGGGCATCCATCGAAATCGGCAGATGGTCTGCCTGCTCGTAGAGGGCGACGGCTTCGGCATCGTTGCCGGCCCAGTTGGCAATGATCAAGTGGTCGCTGAGGTAGCGGACGCGGACCTCGTCGCCTCGCGTCGAGCGCAGGTAGTCGAGGGCCGGCTGGTAGTCGCCACCACGTGCTCGCTCGATCAAGACATCGTATTCAGTCGTCAGGCTGAAGACGGCGGGGGAGTAACCCAGCAGCCAAGCCGTCAGCACAACAATGCCGACCCGGTGCCTACACCAAGCGCACTCAAACAGACGTAACACAGTTTGCATCCTTGCGGTGGCGCGGCGGGAAACCGCACCGAAGCTCCTTGTTTTGTTGTGGCTATGTGAAGCCGATCGCGGCGCGGATATTTACATTACTCATCGCGCATTATTATGACATGTATCACATGTTTCCTATTTCGGTTGAATTCGATCACATAGAAAGTGTCGGGCGCTTCATATTTACAAAAATTGACTACGTCATTTCTGACAACGACTTCCGCCAGCGTCACACATGACGGATCTGGCGGAAATAAAAAGGCGGAAAAACAATGGCTTGGTTTGTGTAGTCGAAATCTACGGTGTTGGCACCCGGGCGGCAGATGCCGCAGACGGGCATGCGAGCAATCGAAGAGATTGATCGTCTTTATACTTCTTTCGAGTTAAGGAAGGTTAGCAATCTGTATGCTTTTGTATATTTGCCTTCCGGACTGTAATGGCTGGACATATAAGGTAAAGGATAAAAACTCCTTTACTATTGTTGAGCGTTTTTTCAGCTATCCGCCGGCAGTGATTTACGTCGCCCCGCATCTGTCGGTCGTGACGGCCAAGCCGATCTACGCCATCGAATCGGAACCGGCGATAAGCACAGCGCGCAGCATGAGCGACGGACTGCTGTTCGAGGCGCTTTGCGCCAACTCAAAAGACTCGTGATCACCGGGGCGAATCTGCCAACGCTGAAACACATAACAGGGGGTGGGAGTGGTAACGTGGTTTCGATGGCACGGCTGGTCGAACTACGTCGACACCGCCTGTTGCCGGTCCAGTCTCTTGTGTGACGAACCCTTTAGTCATGACGAATCCATGCTCTGTCGGTGGTGGTCGCGCGAAACCTGTGATGCGCATTCGGCGCCGGGAGTCGTGCAGCCGTCGATTGCGCCTGGACGTCCCGACGCTGTATCGCAACCCACGCCTTATCACATCGATTGAAGCGGTACTGGCTGGGCGCCCGGAGATCGAACACGTTGAGGCAAAGACACGCACCGGAAGTCTCTTGCTGGTGTTGCATGACTGGATGAACGCTGACCAATTGCTGGCGTTCGTCGCAGCGCATGCTGGTTGCGCGCTTGAAGACAACGCTACGCCAGCGAACGACACGGGGTTCGCTGCGGCCGAGACGCCCGCCGCAGCAACGGCAGCACCGGCATCTGCACCGGTCGAATGGCATGCACTCGAGCGTGAGGCGGTTATCGAGCGCCTGGTGGTGAGTCCCGACGCGGGACTGGATGGCGACGATGTGCGTTGGCGGCTGCGCCAGTGGGGCGCCAACAGCCTGGAAGACGCCAAGACGCGCTCTGCGCTCGAAGTGATTGTTGAGCAGTTCGCCAGCCTGCCGGTCGGCCTGCTCGGCATCTCGGCAGCGATCTCGGTCGCGACGGGCGGATTGGTCGATGCAGCGGTGATCGTTGGGGTGGTGCTGATCAATGCGGCGATCGGTTATGCGACCGAGCGCCAGGCGGAGAAGACCATTGCGGCCCTGTCGCGCAGCGGCCCGCGCCACGCGCTGGTGATGCGCGATGGCGAGCGCCTGCGGATCGGTGTCGAGGGCATCGTGCCGGGCGATGTCCTGTTGCTCAACCCGGGTAGCTATGTCGCGGCGGATGCACGCCTGATTGCGACACGTCGGCTGACGCTCGATGAATCAGCGCTGACCGGCGAGAGCATGCCGGTGACGAAGATGCATACCGAGGTTCATGCCGGCGATGCGCCGCTCGGCGATCGTTTGAACATGGTGCACATGGGGACAACGGTGACCGGCGGCGATGGCGTCGGCATCGTCGTCAACACTGGACGACAGACGGAACTGGGAAAGATCCAGTCGCTGGTGAATGCGGCGGTCGCACCGGATACGCCGCTCGAACGCCAGCTCGATGGTCTGGGCACGCAGCTCGGCCTGTTGTCGGCCGGGATCTGCGCCGGCGTTTTCGGTGTCGGCCTGCTGCGCGGCTACAGTGTGATCGAAATGCTCAAATCGTCGGTGTCGTTGGCGGTGGCCGCGGTGCCCGAGGGGTTGCCCGCGGTGGCCACCTCGACGCTTGCCCTGGGTATCCGCGAGATGCAGCGCCACAAGGTGGCGGTGCGCCAACTCAATGCCGTCGAAACCCTGGGCTCAGTACAGACCGTGTGCCTCGACAAGACCGGTACCCTGACGCGCAACCACATGTCGTTGGTCTCGGTGTTTGTCGATGGTGAAACCCTGGCGGCAGAAGATGAAGGCCTGAGCGGCGACCGGCAGCAGGCGGCGGTTGCCATCGACCGGCCGACGCTACAACACCTGTTGCAGGTCGTGAGCCTGTGCAGCGAGGCCGACGTGGCGACCGACGATGTCGTGACCGGTTCGCCGACCGAGCAGGCACTGGTCGAAGCGGCGTTGGCGGCGGGGCTGGATGTACGTGCGCTGCGCCAGGCCTATCCACGTCTTGAGTTGCGCCCGCGTGCGGAAGACCGGCCGCTGATGAGCACCTTGCACGAGACCGGTGACGGTCGCCACCTGGTGGCCGTCAAGGGCAGTCCGACCGAGGTGCTGGCACGCTGCAGCCACGTGTTGCTCGCCGGACGGCAGTTGGCGATCGATGACGACGTGCGTGATGCGGTATTGATGGCCAACCAGCGCATGGCGGCCGATGCACTGCGCGTACTTGGTGTGGCGATGCGCGATGGTGACGGTGAACGCGACGCCGATGCACATGGCCCTGGTGGGCCTGGCCGACCCGCTGCGCAGCAAGATGCCGGAGCTGATGGCGGCGTTTCATGCCGCCGGCATCGAGACGGTGATGATCACCGGCGATCAATCCGCGACGGCGCTCGCGATCGGACGCCAGTTGGGCCTGTCGAACGGCAGGCCGCTGCAGATCCTCGATTCGCAGGCGCTCGACAAGCTCGATCCCGAGCTGATGGCGGGCCTGAGCCGCAACGTGCACGTATTCGCCCGCGTCAGCCCGGCGCATAAGTTGAAGATCGTTCAGGCCTTGCAGAAATCCGGTCACGTGGTCGCGATGACCGGCGACGGCATCAACGACGGGCCGGCGCTCAAGGCGGCGGATATCGGCATCGCGCTCGGTGCCGGCGGTACGGACGTGGCTCGTCAGGTATCGGACGTGGTGCTCGAAGACGACAACCTCGAAACCCTGATCACTGCGGTGCGCCACGGCCGCAGCATCTACGCCAACATCCGCAAAACGATCCATTTCCTGCTGGCGACCAACTTCAGCGAGATCGAGGTGATGTTCGCCGGCGTGAGTCTCGGCCTTGGCCAGCCACTGACACCGATGCAACTGTTGTGGATCAACCTGCTCAGCGACATCTTTCCGGGGTTGGCGCTGTCGATGGAAACAGCAGAGCCCGACCTGATGCAGCATCGCCCACGCGACCCGAAGGAACCGGTCGTGCGCCATCGTGACCTGGGACGCATGGCGCTCGAGTCGGGCGTGATCACCGCGGGGGCCATGGCGGCCTTTGCGTTCGGGCGCTGGCGCTACGGCCCGGGCGCGCATGCCGGCGCGCTGGCGTTCAATACCCTGACGACCGGGCAATTGCTGCATGCCTATGTCTGTCGCAGCAACGATCGGCGCTTGGCCACCGGTAAGGCGCACCCGCGCAACCGCTATCTGGATGCGGCCGTGGGTGGGTCGTTGGTCTTGCAGGCCGCGAGCATCGCATTGCCGCCGTTGCGCCGCCTGCTGGGTACCACGCCGTTGTCGCTGCTTGACCTGGGCGTTATCGCGGCCGGTTCCGTGGTGCCGTATCTGATCAACGAAATGGCCAAACCGACCGTCGACAACAACAAGGAGTTGGTATGAACACGCCGTTTCTCTTCACCTCGGAATCGGTCACCGCCGGGCATCCGGACAAACTGTGCGACCAGATCAGCGATGCCATCGTCGATGCCTACCTCACGGGCGACCCCGGCTCACGCATCATCGCCGAGGCCGCGGTGTCCGGCGGCGTGTTGTTCCTGTCGGCACGCGCCAATTCGTCGACCAACGTCGACCTGACCGGTGTGGCGCGCGAGATCGTCGCCGAAGCCGGTTACCGCGAAGGTGAGTTCAATGCCGATGACTGCACCGTGATGCTCAGCCAGTACGCGCTACCGAATGAGCGGCACCCGCGGATCGACGTCCGCGACCTCGAGAACGGCGATGTCGATGACGTGGTCGCCTCTCAGCCGGCCACGGTGTTCGGTTACGCGTGCGATGAAACGCCGAGCCTGATGCCGTTGCCGATCTCGCTGGCACACCTGTTGGCGCGCGCCCTCGACAGCGCCGTGTGTGCCGGCCAGCTCGAATCGCTGGGGCGCGATGCCAAGGTACAGGTGGGTGTCGAGTATGCCGACAGGGCGCCGCGACGCATCCATTCGATCACGTTCCTGACGGCGCAACGCACAGCCGAGCAACCGACACCGGCGCAGCTGCGCGAGTTGCTGACCGACAAGGTGCTGGTGTGTCTGTACGATCAGGCGTTGAAGCAGGATGACGATACGCAGCTGTACATCAACCCGGAAGGCGTGCTGATCGGTGGAGGCCCGGTGGTCCATGCCGGACTGACCGGTCGCAAAAATGCCATCGACACCTACGGCGAATATGCGCGGCATAGTGGCGCGGCACTGTCCGGCAAGGATCCCTTGCGCATCGATCGCAGCGGGGCCTACGCCGCGCGCCATGCCGCGAAGCAGGTTGTCGCGGCCCGACTGGCAAGACACTGTGAGGTCCAGATCAGCTACACCGTTGGTCGGGCGTCGCCGGCCAGCGTCAGAGTGCACACCTATGGAACCGGCGTCGTGGACGATGCTGAGATCAGTCGGCGCCTGTCGGAGGTGCTGGATTTTCGCCCGGCGGCGATCGCCAAACGCTTCGATTTGCAACGTCTGCCGCTGCACAGGCCAGGCTTTTACCGGGCGCTTGCGGTGTACGGACACATGGGCAGGATCGATCTGGATGCTCCCTGGGAGCGGGTAGACGTCGCCGATTCAATCGCCTGACGGCGCGTTGTCTGAACTGTTCAACAGGTAAAGCGCGTACCACAGCAAGGTCGATGCAGGTGCGAGGATTTGGCCGCGTGCCATCTGCAAGACACTCAAAGCGAGAAAGAACAGCACACCAATGCTGCGCAGATCGGTGGCCTGCTCTGAAAGCAACCCGATATAGTCGTCGACCTGCTTGATTCCCTGTTTGATCGTTGGCCGCGCGGCCGTCATCGGTGGATCGCCGTAATCGATGTCGATGTCCTGCGCGCGCAGATAGGTTTCCAGGCTGGTGAATACCTCGGAACCTTCGTCGAACTCCACCAGCAGGCTGCCGGTGGCAGGATTCGCCTTGGCGCGCTCGAGGCCGGGCAGCGTGTCGAGGTGTTCGATCGCCTGTTGAAAGAACGCAACGTCCTTGCGCCGGTGCGGCAGGCGCAGGCGCACCCGGCCGGCCAGCTGGTGAACGATCCAGGCAGTGTCGCTCAAGCGCGTTGCTCCGTTTCGTCAGGCGGGGTTTCGCTGCCGGTCTCGATCGGCTCAGCGGTTGCGGCCCGTGCACGCGCCTCGCGCAGTTCCGCCTGCACTTCGGCAGCGGTATCTTCGAACGTCTCGCTCATCTCGTCGATGAACTCGCGTCCTTTCTCATAGGCAAGCATGCCGCTCTTGAGCGCTTGGCGCAGCACCGGCCGAGCCAACGGTGCCAGGGTAACGACCGCTAGGGGTACCAACAGCGCGAGGCCGGCCCCGAGTGCAACGCCTTTCGCCAGTTCCGTTTTGCCGAGATCGCCTATCGCCATGTCGCATCTCCCAAGGTCAAAGACTCATGCCGCCGAAGTGGCGAGATAAACCAGCGCTGCGTTTGCCATGTACAACGCCACCAGCAGAATGCTCGGCCAGTCTGCGCGCGACCACCAACGTCGCCTCGACCGATAATATAAGGCTACCAGCGCAGTACCTGTCATGGTAAGCGCAAACAGCGTGGTAACCAGGTGGACCGGCGTCACATCGGCCAACAAAGAGCCCGGTTCATACAACAGATCGTCGACGGCCAGCACCACCATATTGAACAGGTTGCTGCCCAACAGATTGCCGACCGCCATATCGATTGCGCCCAGGCGCAGCGCCGCCATGGTGACCACCAGCTCAGGTAGCGAGGTGGCGAAAGCGGCAAACAGTGTGCCGGCGAATCCCTCGTGCCAACCCATCTGCGCGGCGATGTCTGCGGTCACGTAGGGCAGCCAGATGCCGCTGACGACGACCACCGCGGCTGCTGCTGCATAGCGCCAGGCAACCTGTCGCAAAGATAGCTCGGGGAAGGCGTCGGGTTCTTCCGACGTGAAGTTGACCACATGCGTCTTCTGGTAGCGATGCAGGGTCGCCATCGATGCCAGGTACAGCAGCAACAGCGTCAGGGTCGGCGCGCCGATCGGACCGAGCATGATCGGCATGCCGATATGGCTGAGCGCCAGCCCCGTACCGGCAACGCCGAGGGTCAGCACACTGAAGCCGGCGCTGAGTACATGCTCGGGTCCGACCGAGGCATACAGCGGTTCGCCCCGCTTGAAGAAATCGACCAACGCCAAGATCAACAGATTAAATACGCAGCTGCCGACCACGTCGCCGACGGCCACATCGGGTACGTGCGCCATCGTGACCGCGCTGATGCCGGCGGCCAGTTCGGGCAACGAGGTGACCGTGGCGAGCAGGATCAGCCCGATCCAGCCGCCACCGATCCCGGTCTTGTCGGCGATGGCGTCGCCATAGCGCGTCAGGTAGACGCCGGAAACACCGATCAGCAGCACACAGACGAGAAAAGGCAACCAGGCCTGCATTCAGTATTCTGCCTTCGACTTGCCGCATGACATTTCATGCCGGATCGCGCCTGTGCTATGAAAAGGATAGGGGCGTGTCCCCTGCAAAGTGAGGAGAGCGCGGTGATGTTTGCGATACGCATGGTGGCGCTGTTGGGTGTCGGCGCCGGGTTGCTGGCCCTGGGGTATTTCGTCGGGCGCGAAGTGGGGCGTCTCGAACCGGTGCGTGAGGAACTTCGTCATCGGCGGATAGCGCATTCTGAACCCGAATAGCGGGGTAGAGGTCAGTGGAATGGCCGAAGGGCTGGTCAATGACCCGCCGCTATAGGCGCCAGTTTATGATGTATTTGTGACAGAAATAAGATCGGCGACGAGCAGCGATGCAGGCTGTAGATTGTCGCTTCCGGACAAGGGAAATCACGTAATGAATACGCGCAAACCGACCCTCGTGACGCTTCCCCAGACGACACTTTCTGCCACGGATCTCGCCGTGCTGCGCGAAGCGGTGCGCCATCTGGAACACCCCAGCCTTGCGGCGCGGTTGAGCAGCGTGGTCGGCACGCCGATTGAAATGGCGCTGCAGCTGCTGCCGCGCAAGTGGTATCTGCGCCTGCATGAAGCGGCGGAACGTGCTATCGGCAATGCGTTGCAGATCGCGATAGCACCGATGGATGACACCCCGACGCCCAAATCGCGCGACGTGGTCTACAACCTGTTCGGCATGGCCTCGGGTGCGGCCGGCGGTCTGTTCGGTCTGCCCGGATTGGCGGTCGAGCTGCCGATCAGCACCGGTATCATGCTGCGCGCGATCGCCGAGGTGGCGCGGCGCGAAGGTGAAGACGTGCACTCCCTCGAAACGCGCATGGCCTGCGTTCAGGTGTTTGCGTTGGGCGGTCGGGCCACGTCGGACGATGCCGCCGAGACCGGCTACTACGGTGTACGTTTTGCGTTGGCCACCAGCGTGTCCTCGGCAATAGAGCAGCTTGCCGGCCACGGTACGGCGAGTGCGCCGGTACTGGCCAGCGTGGTCCGTGCGGTGGCTTCGCGCTTCGGCGTCAATCTTTCGCACAAGGTTGCAGCGCAGATGGTGCCGATCGTCGGTGCCGCGGGTGCAGCCACGGTCAATGCGATCTTCATCCGCCACTTTCAGGAGATGGCACGCAGCCACTTTGCAGTGCGTCGCCTGGAGCGCCAGTACGGCGCCGATGTGGTGAAAGCGCGTTATGAGGCGCTGGCCGCCGAGCACTAAACGGCGGTGTTCAGGCGGTTTCGCTGGGGAATAACTCGTCGAGCTGGGCGAGGATGCGGTGCTCGATCTTCTTGCTCAGCGGTTTGAGCAGCACGCCGAGTTTCACGTCGACTTCGATCACATCGTCGAGTACCCGCACCGTACCCTTGGCGCCGGTACGCGTCAGCAACAGTTCGTGACCCTCCCATTCGCCTTCGAAGTCGTACTCGTGTTCGAGATCATCGACGAACTTCTTGATCAGTTTGGAGGCTTTCTGTTGGCTGACGCCGTGTGGGTGGCTGATATGGATCTGGCTCATAAAACATAGAGGGCGCCGTCTCCGGCGCCCGGTACGCGTTGTTCAATCCACGAGCGACTCAAGCAGCGACTTTGGTCGACTTGCGAGCGCGCGTCGTGGTCCCTTTCTTGGTTGCCGTTGCAGTCCGCTTTGCACGTGTGCGTTTGGCAGGCGCTGCTTTGGCGGTCGGTGCCTCCTCCGCAGCTTTCGTCCGAGTCCGTTTGGCTTTGGCTGTGGTCTTCTTGTCGGTGCCCAGACCGAAGAGGCCTGTTACTCCCGACATTGCAGAGCCATACAGCCAGGCGGCTCCTGACGAGATACGCTCGGCAGCACTTTTTACCTCTTTTTGTACGGTCTCGTCACGCGAACCGTAGGTAGCAAGCGCACCAAGGGCCATGCCGGCTGCAAACGGGATTAGAGGAAATCCCATTCTGTACCTCCCGGGTGTGGCGCACCCGACGTTTGTTGCCGCAACATCGTGATCCTACGATGCTGTCCCCGAGCCGATCGTCGCAATCACACGTGTGATCGCAACCTCGCTCTCAATTAAAAGTATATGTCCGGCGCGTTGGGCTTAGGTTACATCCCGCACTTGTTTGCGCCAGCTCAATCGTCCGGCCTTGCGGTGTGTATGCGACATGCTACTTGGCCCCGATGATCTCGGCGACCTCGGCGCGTACCGAGTCAATCTCGTCGGCCGGAAGCTCGGTGGTGGCCAACAAAGCCGTGATTTCACCGGCGAGAAAGGGGGCATATTCCGCATGCTCGGCAACCGCCGTTCTGAGGAAGCGCAGCATCAGGTCGAGCAAGTCGCCATGCAGTCCCATGTGCGTATCGCGCAGGCCACGTTCCTCTTTGGCGCGTTGCAGCTGGATGGCGGGGTGATTCGGTCGCGTGTCGACGTGCTTCAAGCGCGCCTCGTCGATACAGCGCTGCAGGATGCCCAACGGCATACAGTGCAGGTTGCGTGGGTCGTCGATCGAGTGCGCATGGGTCTTGCCGAACGGGCTGACGACTATCCACCGCATCGCCGGCCCTTCACCTCCCAGGGCGGAGACTTCACCTTCGTAGATCTGGCTCTCGACGACCTGCATGATGGGGATCCTCCCAATCCGGTGCTGCTGACATGGTACACCCGAGCGCCAGAAGCGGCGACGCTATCGGCCGCCGTTCCGTTCGCTCATCGTCGCGCCGGATTGTCTCAGTAGCGGTAATACCAGCTACCGTGCCGCCAGTGCCAGTGGTACGGATAGCCGGTGTACCAGTAACGGTAAAACACCGGCTGCCAGTGGCTGCGCCAGCGGTACCAGGCGTCTTCGTTCTGGCGGGCTGCCGTTGCTTCGCGCAGCAGTGTGGCCGCTTCCTTGTCGCCGCGACCGGCAGCAATCGTCAGCCATTTTTCGGCCTCGCGCGGGTCTGAGCCCATTTCTTCGAGCCCGGTCAGGTAGAGGCGTCCGACCGCCTTCTGCGCGTCGAGATCGCCGCGCTCTGCGGCGTCGCGCATCCACTGCAAGGCACGATAGCTGTCCTGGCGCACACCGTCGCCGCGGAAGAAGCGCAGGCCCAGATCGTATGCGGCGCGCGGATCCTGGCGTGCCAGGTCTTCCAATGCGGCGATGCGGCCGTCGGGATCCTCGTCGGGCACGGCGCTCGACGGATCGTAGCTCGCCGAGTCGGAGGGGCGATCGGAGCAGCCAGAGCTGTCGCACACGCGCATGGTGTCTTTTTTCGGTTCGGACTGGCAGCCGGCCAGCACGACCCCGAGGAAAATTGCCAAATACAGTTGTCTCGTTATCGTCATCACCCTTATCCTTTGGGAAGTCATCGGCAAACACAACATCTTGTGTGCCGTGGCGCAGATAATAGCAATGCCGCATACGCTTTGCCGAATGTGGGTTTCGGGAAGTCTCTAGTTACAGGGTGGAGGAACCAATAATCATGAAAGGAATGAAATTGCGTGGTCTGGCCGCAGGACTCTGCGGTCTGGCCCTGGCAGGATGTGTCACCACGGGTACCAACAGTACCGCGGTTTCCGGTTCTGCCGCAGGTGGCGCCAGTGTCGACGCCGATTCTTCGCTGGAACGCTGCGATCAGCCGTTCGGTACCCTGGCGGTCGATGATGGCCGCGCTGCCAACTGGTATGGCGCGTTCGGCTCGCAGACCAAGGTTACGACCGTCGAACCGCTGATCCGTCTGGCGGTGCAGCAATCCAACTGTTTCATCATCACCTCGATCGGCAACCTGCGCACCGACAGCCGTCTGTCGCGCATTACCGATATCCAGCGCAACTCGGGTGAATACCGTGCCGGGTCCAAGCAGCAGAAGGGTCAGCGCGTTGCTGCGGATTACTACCTCGAACCGCAGATCATCATCGACGATTCGTCGGTCGGCAAGGTCGGCGGCGTGCTCGGCGGGCTGGTCAACAGCACGGTCGGTGCGATTGCCGGCGGTCTGGAGATGAAGAGTTCAGTGGTGACCCTGTCGCTGTTCGACATCCGTTCGGCGGTGCAGATCTCGGCCTCTGAGGGCAGCTCGACCTCGAATAATTACGGTGCGGCAGTCGGTGCGTTGGGCCGCAGCGGCGGCGGTGGCCTGGGCGGCTTCTCGACCACGCCGGCCGGTAAGGCGACCGTGGCTGCCTTCGTCGATGCCTACAACGGCATGGTGCGTTCGCTGCGCAACTACGAAGCTCAGGATGTTAAAGGCGGCCTCGGCCGTGGCGGCACCTTGAAGGTCAACTGATCCGTTAGCCTCTCGCGCCGGGCAGGCGGTAAGTCTGTCCCGGCGCGGCACACCGTTTTGACGGCCTTTTGCCGTCAGCCCGCCTCAGTCAGTCGCTGTTGAGCCCGTAGCGCTTGATCATCCGATACACGCTGCGTTCGCTGACCCCCAGTGTATCGGCCACTTCGGCACGTCTTCCCGAATATTTCTTGAGCTGCAATGACAGGTACTCCGCCTCGAGTTCTTCGAGCGTCGGATTGTGATCGAACGCGATGGTGATCCGTGCGTTGTTGCGCTGCGTAGCCGAGCCGAAGGCGAGGTGTTCGGGTGCGATCACCGTCTTGTCGCGTGACAGGATGATCGCGCGTTCAATGACGTTCTTCAGTTCGCGAATATTGCCTGGCCAGTCGTAGCTGACGAGCTTGCGAATGGTCGCATTGCTCAGCCGTTTTTCGATGCGGCGCGAGAAGCTGTGGTGGCGCATGAAGTGTCCGGCGAGCAGCGCGATGTCTTCGCGCCGATCGCGCAGAGGCGGCACAAGGATGTTGAAGGCGTTCAGGCGGTAATACAGGTCGGCGCGGAAATCGCCGTGTTCGACCATCTCGGCCAGGTCGCGATTGGTCGCGGCGACGATGCGCACATGGCTGTTGAGATCCTTGGTGCCGCCCAGGCGGCGAAAGCGGCCGGTCTCGAGCACCCGTAACAGCTTGGCCTGAATCACGCCGTCGATCTCGCCGATCTCGTCGAGAAACAGGGTGCCGCCCTCGGCTACCTCGATGAGCCCTTTCTTCTGCCGGTCGGCGCCGGTGAACGAGCCTTTTTCATGGCCGAACAGTTCCGACTCGAACAGCTTTTCCTGCAGCGTGCAGCAGTCGACGGTGACGAAGCTGCGGCCGGCGCGCGGGCTGTGCTTGTGCACCGCCTGTGCGACCAGTTCTTTGCCGGAGCCGCTCTCGCCCTGAATCAGCACGGTGATATCGTCGGCGGCTACCGCCTCGATGGTCCGCTTGACGTCGGCAATGGCCGGACTTTCGCCGATCAGGAAGCGGTTGCGTGCGTCGCGTGCGTGCAGCTGGCGTTTGCAGAACTGGTTCTCGCGACGCAGCTGTGAGTTTTCGAGCGTGCGCCCGACGGTCAACAGCAGTTCGTCCTGGCTGATCGGTTTGAGCAGGTAATCCGCGGCGCCCTGTTTCATCGCGTTGACTGCATTGCGGACCGAGCCGAAGGCCGTCAGCACGATCACCGGGTAGGTATCGACGAGGTCCGGCAGCAGTTCCAGGCTGTCGCCGTCGGGCAGGCGGACGTCGGTGATGATCAGGGCGGGTTCATGCGCCTCGAGGTAACGATGTCCGTCGGCCCACAGGGTAACGCCGTGGGTGTCATAGCCGGCCTTGGCGAGCTGCCGCGTGATCAATTGATTGAGCGTGGCATCGTCTTCGACGATCAGGATCTGCTGGCTCATGCGGATTCTCCCGGCACGCTGGCGGCGTTCGGCAGGCGTACGGTGAAGGTGCTGCCGCAGCCGAGTTCACTGGCAACGCGGATGTCGCCGTGATGGTGGTCGACGATCGCACGCGAGATCGGCAGGCCCAAGCCGGTACCGTGTGAGCCATCGCCGCGGCGGCTGTAAAACGGGTCGAAGATCAGGCGCAGCTGCTCAGGTGCAATGCCGGTGCCCGAGTCGACAAAGGCCAGCTCGATGGCGTCGTCGATGGCATGTGCTGTCACGTTCAACTCGCCGCCATTGGGCATGGCGTGGAAGGCATTCTGGATCAGGTTCAGCACGACCATGCGCAGTTCGCTGTCGCTGCCCAGAACACGCAGGTCCGGCGCGACCTCGGTATGTAGATCGATGTGCAGGCGTTCGGCCTCCCAACGCACCAGGCTCAGGGTGTCGTCGACGATCGTTTTCAGTGCAACCAGATCGGGCTCGCTCGACGGTGGCATGCCCAGACGCAGCAGCCGTTCAGTGAAATTGACGCAGTTGTCGACCTCGCGGTCGACCAGTTTCAGGTAGTCCTTGAACTCGCGAATATCCTCTTCGCTCTCGCCGGTGTTCTCGCGCATCGCGTCGAGCGCGAGGCGGACCGAGGCCAGCGGGTTGTGGATCTCGTGTGCAATGCCGGTCGCGAGCTTGCCCAGTTCGGACAGCTTCTGTTCTTGCGAATACTCGATCTGCTTCGACAGGTCGCGTATCGATTCGACCACCAGCGTCTGTGGCACGGTGTCGATGGTCGCCGTCATCGCGGCGGCGTAGATTTCGACATCGAGCGGGCTGTTGTCCACATCGTGATGACGGTGCAGCGCCTTGACCGGCACGTTGCGGGCGCGCAGCTCGGCGACCGGGCAGGTCGTCAAGGTTGCGGGGCAGGGCTGACTACGCTGGTGGGTAATGCGATAGCAAAGATCGCCCACGCCATCCTCGTCCACCAGGCCACATTGCTGGCGGTAGGCCCTGTTGGTCAGCAACACGCGGTAGTCGTCGCCGATCACGCGCACACCGTCGGGAATGGCGTCGACCAGTGCCTGCAGGAATTCGCCCTGGTGGCGCAGCTCGGCAACCTTGTCCTGTAGCTCGCCGGCCATGTTGTTGAAGGTGGTACCCAGCTCGCTGAGTTCATCCTGCCCCTTGAGCGTTGTGCGTGCGCTGAGATCGCCTTGCGCCAGCGCTTGGCTTGCGCGGGAGAGCTGCGCAACCGGCGATGTGATGAAGCGGTGAATGAACCACCAGCCGCCGGCCAGGTTGATCAGCACGATCAGGGCGCCCGAGCCCATCAACAACAGGGTGGTTCGTTGCGCCTTGTGGCGGATTGGCACGGCGTCGTAGTCGACATAAAGGATGCCGTTGATCGGATGCTGCGACGGCAGGCCGTGACAGGCCGTGCATGCGCTGCGGTTGGCAACGGGGTTGATGCTGCGCAACACATCGCGCCCCTGGGCATCGGCCATGAAGCGCGTTGATGGCGCGCTGACATCCGTCGGCGGGGGAATCGATCGGCCTAGCATGTCGGGCAGGTTGGCGAATCGCACCTCGCCGGTGGGATTGGTGATGAACACCTGCATGACCAATTGCTGTTGCCCGAGACGGCTGATGATCGTGCGCAGACCGTCGAGGTCGCGCTTGAGCATGGCGTTTTCCAGCGAGGTCTGCAGCAGGCGATTGACCTGCTCGGCGGCATCGGCGCGTTCGTTCGACAGCTCGTTGCGGTACAGGCCGAGATACATCACCAGGAAAACCAACGAGCTGATCAGCAGTCCGGCCGATGTGCCGAGCATGAATTTGCGGCTGAGTCGCGATCGCAACCAATACATAAGGCACCCGTAGTGAGATTCACCAGGCCGAACCGCGCACATGGTGGCGAAAGAATCGCTAATTATTTTTTGTAAATATTAAATGTCCTGACGAAATTTTCTCTGACAAATTGTCAGATCGGAGACGGTTTTGACGGCGCGGCGACCCTCCTGCGCAGCGGCACCGGAACGAACAACCGCCTAATCGCGGCGCCCACGGCGCGTGCTGGGCGTATGGCAGGCATCTTGCGTTGCCCGGTTGAGGCACAACCGATCAGCGGAGGTACGCCGATGTCGACCCGATGCACATTCGTGCTGTTTTCGTTTGCCCTGTTGGCGATGACAGGTTCCACGTCACTGTTCGCCGAGTCCGGCGATGGCGAGCTGCATAGCGGCAGCTCGTTGCAATCCGCACTGCAACAATCGGGTTGGCACACGGTGATTGCCGACGACGGCAGCGTGGTGTTCCACGTACCGGGGCAGGCTGCTGCGCAACCCCAAGCCCAGGCGAAGCCGCATCAGCAGCTGCGGCAGGAACTGGAGGCGCAAGGTTGGGCCACCTCGGATGCTCCGGACGGCGGTGTTTACTATTTCCCACCCACTCCCAAGCCCACGTCCACTATCGAGCCCACGCCGCAACCGTCTCTGGCTGATCAAGTGAGCGGCGAACTTGAAGCGCAGGGCTGGCAGGCGCAGAAGCAGGCCGATGGCAGTGTGATCTATCGCCGTCCGCAGAGCGCGGAAGCCTCAGATGGTGATGATGACCAGCCGCCTATGCCGCAGTCATCGCTGACCGACCAACTGCGCGGCGAACTCGAAGCACAGGGCTGGCAGGCGCAGAAGCAGGCCGATGGCAGCGTGATCTATCGCCGCCCGCAGAGCTCGGAAGCGGCGGATGGTGATGATGACTTGCCGCCTACGACACAGTCATCGCTGACCGACCAACTGCGCGGCGAACTCGAAGCGCAGGGCTGGCAGGTGCAGAAGCACGCTGATGGCAGCGTGATCTATCGTCGCCCGCAGACTTCGATGGAGCCGGATGCCGCGGCGCCCAACAAACCATCGAATGGCTTTGCCGACAGCCTGCGCGACGCGCTGGAAGCACAGGGCTGGGTGCGGCAGACCAACGCCGACGGTGATGTGATCATGACCAAACCCGGTGCGACGCCCGACGCTGCGGAAGGAGGTACTGAGCCGGAGAGTCTGCCGTTTGCACCGTTGTTGCAGGACGCAGCGCCGCCAGACTCGGCGACTGGCTGGAACGCACAGATGTTGCGGCAGACCAATGAGCGCGATGTGTCGACAGCGGCTGCGTCGCGGCCGATAGCGCGCCATCGCTCGTTTGCCTATCCACCTCCTTGGCCGGGCTTCCGGCCCGCACCGGCCTGGATCACCAGACCGCCCACGTATTGGCGGCCGCAACCCTATTGGCCGCGCCCCCTGCCTGGTTTCCCGCCTTACTGACGTGCGCGCGGCCATTGGCTGCGCCGTTCATCCGCTGCGTACCGAACACATGACGATTTGACAGACGGTCGCTTCCGCACGGTCGAATCATATCTTCATCACCGCTGCTATCGACTTAAGTCGTTGACTATGCGGTACATCTGCGATCTTTCCGCGTTCTTCACAAGGGCTGCCGGTGACTGTGCCAAGGCACGTTGCGGGTTTGCCGATCGGTTCACGCTGACACATTGGCAGGAATTACCCGGCATAGCGCAGCGACAGCCCGCCTCCTTTGGCGACAACCGTCGGATTTTCAGCGACTTGGAATGCGTGGCACAGAGCTTGCGCCGTAGCTCTCGCCAACCGGTGACGGACTGTCCGACCTGCCGGCGCAAGAAGACTGACATGAGGGGGGAGATCGATGAAGCAAGCAAGGTTGGTTGTGCTCCTGGCAGCGGTGCTCGCAAGTGCCGCCAGTGTTCACGCCGACGTTGCGGTCATGGGGCTGGCGCCGGCGCAACGGCCGGAAGGCGCTCCGTGGATCGATCATGTCAATCATACGGGTGACTGGTACTCGCATGCCTTGCGCGGCGTGGACCAGCCATATCCGCACAGCCTGCGTTTTCTTGAGGATCAAGGCAACTGGCATACACCGTTCAATCGACCGGGTATGACCGGACGCTACGACATCCGCGGTTGGTATCAGCAATAACGCTAGCCGTGCCCGCTGGGCCGGTTCCACATCATCGGGGGAAGAACCATGAAACGAATGTGCAAGCGATTCAAAAAGGCATTGTTGGCCGCGACGGTCGGTTTGGTGTTCAGCGCCGGAACCGCGACGGCAGGAATGTCTGGGATGGGCGGCATGTCGGGAATGTCCGGCATGGGCGGTATGTCCGGCATGTCGGGCATGGGTGGTATGTCCGGAATGTCCGGCATGGGCGGTATGTCCGGAATGTCGGGCATGGGCGGTATGTCCGGCTATTTCCAGATCACGCCGCAAGGCCAGATTTACTTTTATCCCGCTCAGCAGGGCATGAGCGGCATGTCCGGAATGTCGGGCATGGGTGGTATGTCCGGTATGGGCGGCATGTCGGGGATGTCCGGCATGGGTGGTATGTCCGGCATGGGCGGTATGTCTGGGATGTCGGGCATGGGTGGCATGAGTGGCATGTCCGGTATGGGCGGTATGTCTGGAATGTCGGGCATGGGCGGCAACTGGGTCTGGGTTCCGTCCGGCATGGGCGGCATGTCCGGCATGGGCGGTATGTCCGGCATGGGCGGTATGTCCGGAATGTCGGGCATGGGTGGCATGAGCGGCATGTCCGGCATGGGTGGTATGTCCGGCATGGGTGGCATGTCCGGAATGTCGGGCATGGGTGGCATGTCTGGGATGTCCGGTATGGGCGGCATGTCCGGTTACTTCCAGATCACGCCGGAAGGACAGATCTACTTTTATCCCGCACAGCAGGGCATGAGCGGTATGTCGGGTATGGGCGGCATGTCGGGAATGTCCGGCATGGGTGGTATGTCCGGCATGTCGGGCATGGGAGGCATGTCTGGGATGTCCGGTATGGGCGGCATGTCGGGAATGTCCGGCTGGACGCCACCGAACTGACGGCCTAGCCCCCTTCACGCTAATCAACAAGCACAGGGACGTGCGTCTTTTCCTGCCAATTTGTTGTGAGGTCATCGCGATGATCCGTATGCAGACACCTTGGGTGCTGATCTGGCTGCTGGCGCTGTGCGGCGTAGCCGCCGCGGCGTCCAACGGCAGCAGTTACGACCAGTCGCGTTGGAACGAGATCCATTTCAAACCCGCCATCGAACAGGCGACCGATGCGCAGTGTCTCGCCTGCCATCGAGAGATCGTCGACCGGCGCATGCTCGATTCCTCGCCGGCCGGTATTCCGGCGCAGAGCACGCTGGCTTGGTATCAGACACTCGACACCTATCAAGGCGCGCAGGACACGTTTCACCGTCGCCATCTGGTTACGGCGTATGCAAAGCAGGTGATGAACCTGCGCTGCAACACCTGCCACCAGGGCAACGACCCGCGCGAGGAGACAGCCTACTCGTCGGCGACGGGGCCAAGCGATCTGGTCCAGCGCAAACAGGTCGATCCGCAGATCTGCCTGATGTGCCACGGCCAATTCAATTACCAGGTGATGGGCGTGCCCGGCAGCTGGCTCGAACACGGCAAGCTGTTCGGCGACAACTGCCTGACCTGTCACGCGGCCGTGCGCACCAACCGTCACCAGGTGAACTTCCTCCAACCCGAGGCGATCGAGCAGGCCGCGCAGAAAGACAGCGACGTGTGCTACGGCTGTCATGGCGGACGCGCCTGGTACCGCATCAATTATCCGTATCCGCGTCATGCCTGGCCGGGCGATGGCGGGGTGGTGCCCGAATGGGCGAAAGATCGTCCGACCAGTTCCAATCCACGCTTTGCGGTCACCTCGCAAGCGAATGACCGCTGACCACCTGTGCCGTCGGAGAACCACATGAATGACGACAAGTCATACGACTTCCTGAACGACCGGCTGAACATGACACGGCGTTCGTTTATCAAGAGCACGGCGGCCGGTGCGGCCGCCCTAGGCGCCGGCAGTCTGATCAAGACCGATACCGCCAACGCGTTCGCCTATGAGCCGTATCCGCGTGACGACGAACTGCAGACGGTGGTCACCAGCTGTGCCCACAACTGCGGTTCGCGGCACATGCTGGTGGCGCACAAGAAGGGCGATGTGATCGTGCGTATCTCGACCGACGATGGGCGTTATCAGCGCGATGGCTTTTTCGACAAGGACACCGAAGACGAACCGCAGTTGCGCGGTTGCCTGCGTGGGCGCTCGTACCGCCAGCGGCTGTATTCGGCAGAACGCCTGCTGTACCCGATGGGCCGGGTCGGCAAACGCGGTGAGGGCAAGTTCAAACGTATCAGCTGGGACGAGGCGCTCGACTATGTCGCGCGCAAGATGATCGAGCTCAAGAACAAGTACGGTTCGACGGCATTGCTCGACCAGAGCTACGCCGGCGCATCGTATGGCGTATTGCACAAGTCCGATCAGATCGAGGGGCTGCTCGGGCGCTTTCTCGGCATGTTCGGCTGCCGCACCAACTCCTGGTCGGTGCCGTCTTACCAGGGCACCACGGCAAGCTCGCGCTGGACGTTCGGCACCATCGAAGACGGCAACGAAGACGACACCTTCGCGCATTCGAAGCTGATCATCATGTGGGGTTGGAACCCCGCCTATACCTTCCACGGCGGCAACACCTTCTACTACATGCGCATGGCCAAGCAGCGTGGCTGCAAGTTCGTGCTGATCGATCCGCAGTATACCGATTCGGCGGCGGCCTACGACGCCTGGTGGATCCCGATCCGGCCGAACACCGATGCCGCGATGATGGCCGGCATGGCGCACTACATCTTCGTCAACAACCTGCAGGACCAGGCGTTCATCGATCGCTTCTGCCAGGGTATGGATGCCGGCACCATGCCGGACTGGGCCGCCAACTCGGCGAACGGCACCGAGAACTTCAAGGACTACATCCTGGGCAGCTACGACGGCGTGCCCAAGACACCTGAATGGGCGGCTGCGATCTGCGGCGTATCGGCCGATGACATCCGAAAACTGGCCGACATGTATGCGCGTACCAAGCCCGCCGCGCTGAAGGCCTCGTGGGCACCGGGACGCAATGCCTACGGCGAACAGTACAACCGCATGGCGGCTGCACTGCAGGCGATGACCGGCAATATCGGTGTGCTCGGCGGTTGTGCCGAAGGCGTCGGCAAGGCGTGGCACGCCGAGGCGGTGGCGTATCCGTATGACCAGTACGCCAACATCTGGTTTGCCTCGATCAAGTCGGATCGCTGGGCACATTGCGTATTGAACTATCCGAACGTGAAGCGCGAGGAGATCGGCCTGTGGCCGAGGCAGGATCAGACCGATGGCATGATCCCCAACATCAAGGGCATCTTCTGGCAGGGTTCGGACTGGTTCAATCAGCTCACCAACATCAACAAAGAGATCCAGGCAATGGACAAGTTGGAGTTGGTGGTGTGCATGGACTCGACGATTACGCCGTCGGGTCTGTATGCCGACGTGCTGTTGCCGATCGCGACGCACTTCGAACGCCACGACGTCGCCTTGCCCTGGTACAAGGGGCACTACTACATCCACCGGCCGAAGGTGATCGAGCCGCTGGGTGAATCCAAGTCGGACCTGCAGGTATTCACCGAATTGGCCTATCGTCTTGGCCACCTGACCGGCATCGGTGACTACTTCGGCAAGACCTACAACCCGAAGGCCGACCGCAGCTATTTCACCAATCCCGACGCCGTCGACGAGGCTTACCTGCGTGACTGGTGGGAGGGCAAGGTGATGCCGCACCAGCACGTCGACATGGGCTGGGACGAGTTCAAGCAGCGCGGCGTGTACAAGTTCAAGCTCGATCAGCCGCACGTCGCGTTTCGTGAGCAGGTCGAGAACGGCAAGCCGTTTCAGACACCATCGGGCCGGATCGAGATCCTGAGCAGCGAACTGGGACAGATCGCCGATTGGACGCGCACCATGTACGGCTACCACATCCCGTCGATACCGAAATGGATCGAGCCGTGGGAGTCGCTCAACAGCCCCAAGACCAGCGAGTATCCGTTTCACCTGATCTCGCCGCACCCGCGCTGGCGTACCCACTCGATCTTCAACAACTGCACCTGGCTGCGCGAGACCTACGAGCAGGAGGTGACGCTGAACGCCGCCGATGCCAGGGGGCTCGGCATCAAGACCGGCGATCGCGTCGAGGTGTGGAACGATCGCGGCATGGTTGTGGTGCCGGCCTATGTCACCGAGCGCTGCATGCCGGGCGTGGCGGTGCTGCACGAAGGCGCCTGGTTGGACCTGGACGAGAACGGCGTCGACCGTTCCGGCAACCCCGACGTGCTGACACTCGATGAACCCAGCCCGGCCGGGGCCTTCGCCTACAACACCGTGCTGTGCAACATGCGCAAGTCCGAACTGGAGCACCGCCCCGGGTGGGACAGGATGGCGACCGCGCGATCCCACGTTTTTCGTCGTGACCTCTGATGCAGGAGGCTGGATAGATGAAGAAGATCAAAGATCGGGCGGCGCTCAAGACTGCCATCAAGCGACGCAAGAAGGCGGTGTATGAGCCGGTCAAGCCGGCGCAGCAACTCGGCTTCGTGCACAACAACGTCGATTGCATCGGCTGCCGCGCCTGCGAGATCGCGTGCAAGGACAAGAACGGCCTGCCGCCCGGACCGCGTTTCCGGCGTGTGCAGTACGTTGAAGGCGGCACCTATCCCGACGTGTTCGCGTACAAGGTGAACGTCTCGTGCAACCACTGCGCCGAGCCGGCGTGTCTGCCGACCTGTCCGACCGGTGCGATCTGGAAGCGCGCAGACAACGGCATCGTCGATATCGATTCGACATTGTGCATCGGCTGCCGGCGCTGCGAGGCGGCTTGTCCGTACGGTGCGCCGCAGTGGGATCCTGAGGCGCAGATCGTCAAGAAGTGCAACCTGTGCATCGACGAGTTGGAAGCCGGGCGCAAACCATACTGTGTGATGGCCTGCATGATGCGCGTGCTCGACGTAGGGCCGATCGATCTGTTGCGCCTCAATGAGTACGCCACCAAGGCGATCGCGCCGCACGAGGCGCCGGTCGACGCGGTCAAGAACTTCGCCGATCCGAAGCTCACCCATCCCTCTATCGTTTTCGTCCCACACAGCAAGGGGAGGGTGGACGAATAGTCCGCCCCGGTCACTTGCGCAGCGTGAAAGTCACCACCAGGAGGAAATCCAGCATGTCGAAAAAAACAACCTTGATCGGGGCCGTCGCGAGCCTGCTGTTGTGTGGTCCGGCACTGGCCGACATGGCGTTGGCCCAGGCCAAGGGCTGCACCGCCTGTCACCAGGTCGAGACCAAGCTGGTCGGCCCGTCGTACAAGGAGGTGGCCGCCAAGTACCAGGGCGATGCCAACGCCAAGGCGATGCTGATCGGCAAGGTGCGCAACGGCGGCGTGGGTGCCTGGGGCGAGATCATGATGCCGCCCAACACCACGGCGAGCGATGCCGAGCTCGATACCCTGATCACCTGGGTTCTGGCCCAGTAGTGCGCAAGCCGATGACCGGCCGTGCCGGCATCGCTGGAGGCGTTTAAATGAATCCATCGCTGACGCGTTTTCGTACTGAAGTCGCTCTCGACCTGATGACGCTGGCGCAGCTGCATGATCGCGAGCTGACACCGGCAACGCTGCAGGCATTGAAGAAGGCGGACTTTCCGCACTGCTTTGCCTTCAAGCTCACCGGCAGCACCGCTGCCGAAGCGGTGCTGGTGCTCGAATCGGCACTCGCCGAACTCGACGGCAGTCGCGCCCAGTGCGACGAACTGGCGGCGGACTATGCGGCGATCTACCTGACCCATGCCTATGTTGCCGCGCCGTGTGAATCGGTGTGGCTGGATGACGACGGGCTGGCGATGCAGGCGCCGATGTTCGAGGTGCGCAAGATCTATGCACGTTTCGGCTTTTGTGCGCCCAACTGGCGGATGCGCAGCGACGATCACCTGGTGCACCAGATCCAGTTCCTCGCCGAACTGCTTGACCCGCGTGAGCCCGACGGCATGAACGAGTGCGCGCGTTTTCTCGACGACCACACGCTGCGATGGCTGCCGGACTTCGTACGGCGCGTCGCCGCGCGGGCGCAGACGCCGTTCTACGCCGGTGTGGCGCTGTTGACGCTCGCGCTGCTCGATGAATTACGCGATGTGCTGGCCGAGATCATCGGTGAGGCGCGGCCGAGCCCCGAAGAGATCGAGCAGCGTGCACAACGTGCGGCACGTGAGCGCCGGGAGGCCGTTGCCGTGCCGTTGCCGGATCGCTATGTGCCGGGAACGGCGCCATCGTGGTGATCCGGGTCTTGAACGCATTGCCCTGAATGGCCATCGACGACGCTGACGACGGCGCAGATGCCGAAGGCCATGCGTGGCTGCCGGCGTTGCATGCCGAACGCTGTGTGCACACGCATCTTGAGGTCGCATCCTGCGATCGCTGCGTTGCCGCCTGTCCGCACGACGCCTGGGTGCTCGACGACGAGCAACTGGCCGTAGACACCGCACGCTGCGACGGCTGCGGCCTGTGCGTGGCGGCGTGCCCGGAGGGCGCGCTCGCCCATGACCATGAGCCACAGCGTCGGCGCGTGGCGCGCGATCAGGTGTTGTTCGCCGCCTGCCGGCATGCTGCGTCCGATCTGCCGGGCACACGCGTTCCCTGCGTGCACGCATTCACCATCGAGCAGTTCGCCGGCTGGTATGTGAACGGCGTGCGCCGCTTGTGGATGGCAGCGGGACAATGCGAGGGCTGCGCCTGCCACACTCAGGCTGCGAATAACCCGGCATGGCAACGCCTCAATCGCCTGTTGGATGCCTGTAGGTTGCCCGCATTCGAGGTATCGATTTTGCCGGTCGAGGATTGGCGACGGATATACCAACAAAGTTCACCTGACAGCCGCAAGGGTGCGGATAGCGGTCGGCGAAATTTTCTGCGCCGTATGTTCGCCACGACCGCGCCGTCTGCCGCTGAGAGCAGCGAGTGGCGACCGGCCGGTGTGCTGATCTGGCCGTTGGTTCAGGACAGGGCCGCGTTGCACGTACCGAATATCGATGTCGAACGTTGTAGCGGCTGCGATGCCTGTGCGCGTGTGTGCCGACACGCGGCGATCGTGGTCACCTCAGATCCTGCAGCTTACGTGATCGACCCGGCGGCCTGTACCGGATGCGGCGTGTGTCAGGATGCATGCGAGCAATCGGCGATCGCCCTGGCCGAATGTGCGCCGGTCAACGTTATGGTAGTGCCGTTGTCCGATCGGCGTTGTCGCTCCTGCGGGGCGAACTATCACCAGCCGTCGCTCGATACCGTCATCGATGGACGGTGTCCTGTCTGCCGGCACGCCGATCATGCGAGCAAGCTGTTTCAGGTTGTGTGACTGGCGTCAGATCGACCTGCTCGTTGTCCACCGGCATTCAACCCTGCTGAGCAAGCGACATCGGTCGGATCGCAAAAAGACCCGTTCCAGCGGAACTGGAACGGGCAAGAGATCGAGAACGGATGGGTTGTCGATCAGGCGCCGATTTTTTTGCCGGTGATTTCGCGCACGGCAATCAGGCTCGGCTTGGAGACATCGGTTTCAGACAGTGGCCAGATCTTGTCGAAGGCCTCGCCATCGTTCGGGTGCTGGATCGCACAGAAGAAGGTCTTGTTGTCGCCGGAAAACTCCGGTCCGCAGACCTCGCCGCCGGGAACACCTGACAGGAACTGGCGCAGCAGGCCGCGGTCGGGACCTTCAACCGGCACCGCAAACACGCCATCGTTCTGCCCGAAGCCGACACTGCCACTGAAGTACTGACCGTCGGTGGAGATCCACAGGTTGCCGTCGCTGTCGTGCACCAGGTTGTCCGGGTCCGAGATCGGGCTGACGCCGGCAGCGACCGGATCGTCGACATCGCCGAAGCTGGTGTCGTGTTCGGCAACCGTAGGATCGCCGCACTTCACCAGGATGTTCCAGGCAAAGGTCTGCGCACCGGCGTCATTGCCATCTTCGATGATCTCTACGACATGGCCATGCTGGTTGTCGATACGCGGGTTGGCCTCGTTCGGCTCGGTGCGGCGTGAGTTGTTGGTCAGCGCGACGTACACCTTGCCGGTCTTCGGGCTGATCTCGATATCTTCCGGCCGGTCCATAGGCGTAGCGCCGAGCGCGTCGGCCGCACCGCGGGTGTTGAGCAGCACCTCTTCCTGGCTGTTGAAACCTGCCTGATCGAGCGCATTGCCCGGTTTCCAAACCAAGGGCAGCCATACGCCGGTGCCCATGTCGTCGCCCTCGACCTCACCGGCATCGAAACGTGCGACGAACAGGGTGCCCCTGTCGAGCAGGTCCTTGTTGGCGGCGCGGTTGTACTTGTTGTACCGACCCTTGGACACGAACTTGTACACGTACTCGAAGCGTGCGTCGTCACCGGAATAGACGGCGACCTGACCGTTCTTGGCGATGCGTGAGGCGGCGCCTTCATGCTTGAAGCGGCCCAACGCGGTACGTTTCTTCGGCTTGGCATTCGGATCGTAGGGGTCGATCTCGACGATATAACCGAAGCGGTTGTACTCGGTCGGCTCCTGGGCCAGATCGAAACGCGACACATAGTCTTCCCAGCGACGGCCGGTCTCTGCGTCTTCGGCCGGGATGCGTTCGCTCAGCGACTTGACCTCGGCCGGCACGCTGTCGAAATTGGCGAAGTACTGATCGAAGTTCTCTTCGCAGGTCAGGATCGTGCCCCAGGGTGTCTTGCCGCCGGCGCAGTTGTTGAAACAGCCGAGCACCGTTTCGCCGGCCGGATCGGCGCTGGTCTGCAGCATCGGGTGGCCGCGCAGCGGACCGCTGATCTCGATCGGCGTCGTGCCGGTCACACGGCGGTTGAACGGTGCGCTGATATCGAAATGCCAGGCGCCATCGAAGTTCTGATAGACCTGAACGATCGAGAAGCCGTGCGCCTCGATCTCGGTCTCCACCTGGTCGAGGGTCGGGCTGCCCGACACGTAGCCGGGGAACATGTCATCGCCGCTGGTGTATTCGTGGTTGACGACCATCAGCGCATCGTCGCTGCTGTGATGCTTGAGCAGCGGATACTGCATACCGATCAGGCGGTCGGCCAGGCGGGTGAGCTTGCCGGTGAGCTTGACCGACCGCGTCACATAGCGCGGCAGCGGATACCACAGTACCAGGTCGGCGTTATACCCGAACTGCTGCGCCTGCGATGCGCCGGTCTGGTTGTTGACGTCGAACGCCGGTGCATCGGGGGTCAAGGGGTCGCCCCATTTCAGAATCACGTCGACCGTGTAGTTGGGCGGTACCACAACATCGACCTCGTTACCGGGCGGAACCGTTTCGAAGGTCAGACGATCACCGGGGTTGCGGCCATGGCCGTGGTGCCGGCGACGTTTCCAGCCGGCCTCGGCACCGTCGCTGGCCAGCATCAGGGCACTCGGCGTGATCACCAGGGTGGCCCCGGCGGCGACGCCTTTGAGCATGGCGCGGCGGCTCATCGCCTTGTGCATCACCGTCTGGATCGGTTCTGCGGCGGTCGGGCGTGCGGCGCTACCCGGCAGCACATCCGCGGTGCCGTCATCTTCCCAGGCGGTCTGATTCTTCGGGTCTTCGAGAGACTTGTCGGTCACGTTAGTTTCTCCGTTTGGCACGTGTTGGGTTGATTGGTTGAAGCAGGGGCGATCGCGCAGAATGGAATGCCGAACTACCTTTTCATGGGTGATCCACTGAAATTTGCCGCCGGTGAGGCGCGGTGAAACGAGGTGGACAGTCTTCGTCACGTCTGGGTTGGCAACGGCGAATGCCGAAAGGGTGGTCGTCGGTTCGTTCGCAACGATGTGTACATCTGTCATCGCACGCCACGGTCGGGTTTGGTTGATTTGTAGAACGAGGCAGTAGAAATCGTCCAACCGCTTCTGCGCGACAGGGTGCACGATAGAAATGAAAGTTTTATGACCGGGTAGGCAGCGTTTGCCGGCGGTTGCGTTGTCGAGGTGGGCGCCCGCGAGAATCAGCGCCGGTGCGGGATTCGGACTGGTTTTACTCGGATCGTGATGGCAGGGGATGAAAACCGCGACATGGACCGTTTATTTTCCAAAGCCGATCGAACGATGTCTCTGGTTGGCATGCAACATTAATCTGGGTTATGAATCCATTGCGGGTATGGACGGGTATCGGGTATGAAATTCGTAGATGAAGGCGACGACTACGGGCAACGTTTCCAGAACGAAGAGCATGCGGACGAGGCTGCCGGCCGCGCGCTGGTTACGGGCGAGGCGTCGGGCCAATGGCTGCACGCCGCTCGGGCGCGTCTCAGCCGCGCACGCCGCGGTTTTTCGACGCGTCGCGCCGACATCTCTGAGGCCGAGTATCTGCTCACCGGCGGCGTGGTCCCGCAACCCGGTGACCTGGTTCTTGCCCAAGTCACGAACATCGGGCAGCACACCCGGATCGAGCAGCCGGACGGCCGGCGTGCGCAGCTCTATGTCGGCGATGAAATCGTTGTCGCCTACGGCAACCGCTATGCGCCGGATCAGTTCGAAGCCGAGGTGCCCGATGATTTGGGGGCCTGTCACCTGGTGGCAGCCGGTGGAATCGCCTCCCAGCTGATCAACAAGAATTCACGCATGAAGAACCCGACCCGCATCACGCCGATCGGGTTGTTGGCCGACGCGGACCTCAAACCGCTGAATCTCAAAAAGTGGCGCGTCGATGGCCAGTCGATCCCGAAACAGCTGCCGCCGGTAATCGTGGTTGCAGGCACCGCGATGAACGCGGGTAAGACGACAGCCGCCGCGCGCCTGATCAAAGGCCTCGAACGTGCCGGTAAACGCGTCGGTGGGGCCAAGGTGACCGGGACCGGGGCAGGTGGCGACTATTGGCAGATGAAGGATGCGGGCGCTGTCGATGTGGTGGATTTCACCGATGCCGGTTATGCCTCCACCTATCTGCTCGGAACCAAGGAACTGGAACAGGGTTTCCTGCGTCTGCTGAGCTACCTCGGCAACCGTAACCTCGATGCAATCGTCGTCGAGGTGGCCGATGGCATTCTGCAGACCGAGACGGCCGAGTTACTGGCGTCGCGCGGATTCGGTTTCTACTGCAGTCAGCTGATATTCGCCGCCAGTGATGCCATCGGTGCGCATGCCGGGGTGCAATGGTTGCACTCAAAGGGGTTGAAGGTCGGCGCGATCAGCGGTTCTCTGACGGCTTCGCCGCTGGCTGTTCGTGAGGCCATGACCGCGACCGGTCTGCCGGTGCTCAGCAAGCAGGCGCTGGCCGACCCCGACGTGGCACTCGGACTGCTGGGCGAGTCGGCATGAGTGCGATTCGCTTACCGTCGCTGTTCATACGCCGAAGGCGGGCCACGCTGCTGAAGCTCGTCCTGAACGGTATGACGCAGGGTGTGCTCGCTATTTCGGGCGCCTGGTTGGTGATGTCGATCTTTGACGGCCTGGGCAAACAGGCCGACCACGCGGCTTGGTGGTTTGCCGGGCTGGCCTTGATCGTCGTATCCGGCGTGATGCTGCGGCGAACCGAGCGTGTGCATGCCGAATGGCTCGGCCAGAACTATGCGGCGTCGATCCGACGGCGACTCTATAAACGCCTGTTGTTCAGCGACCAGCGTACGTTGCAGCGCCGACGCACAGGCGGTCTGTTGTTGAAGTTCGTCGGCGATCTGTCGGCATTGCGCCGCTGGGTAAGCCTGGGAATGGCGCGTTTGCTGGTGGCCGGGGTCGCGACGCTGATTGCGATGGCCGCACTGGCCTGGCTCCACTGGCCATTCTTCGTGGCCGTGTTGACGGTACTGAGCGTGTCGGCAGCGTGGATCGTCTACCAGGGCGGCACCTTGCGCGAGGCGATTGCAGAATCGCGCCGCTGCCAAGCGAATATCTCGAGCAATGTTACCGAGAAACTGCACAACCTCAGCACGGTACAGGCATTCGGTCAGGCGGAACGCGAACAGAAAGTGCTGCGCCGCCAGTCGGATCGGCTGCTGCGGGCGTCGGTCGGCAAGGCAGCGAAGATCGGCACCTTGCGCGGCGTGATCGAAGCGGCGGCAGGCGCCTGCGTTCTCGCCGTGTTGTTGATGGCCTATCTGTTTCCTCCCCCCGATCTGACGGCCGGTATGGTTGCCGCAGTGGTTAGCATCATCGGTTTTCTCACGCCGCCGCTGAGAGACCTTGGGCGGGCACACGAATATTGGTTGGGCGCCGAGGTGGCCAAGGACAACCTGCGTTCCGTCATGCGTGGTGCGGTGCGGGTGCGTGACCGCCGCGACAGCGTACCCTTGAACATCGATCGCGCTGAGATCCAGTTGGACGATGTATCGGTGAGCGGGGTGTTCGATGCCGTTAATGTTCACATAAGGAACGGCTGCAAGATTCTCCTGAGTGGCGCGAACGGGAGTGGAAAATCGACTTTATTGGGGCTGATCGGCCGGTTGTTCGATCCGGACAAGGGACGGATTCTGATCGATGGACAGGACATCGCCGGCGTACGCATGGCGTCATTGCGCCGCCAGGTGGCTTTCGTCAGCAGCGATATCCCGCTGTTGCGAGGCACGTTGAAGAAGAATCTTTGTTATGGCGCGGAGACGGATCTTTGCGATGACGTCGCAGCCGTCATTGAACGCTTCGACTGCGGCGACGTGTTCAATCGTTTGCCGGACGGCCTCGATACGCGAATCGCCGAAGGTGGCAGCAATCTCTCGCAGGGTGAGCGCCTGCAGATTTCGCTGGTGCGCGCCTTATTGCGTCGCCCACGCATTCTGCTGTTGGACGAAGCGGATGCCAATCTCGACAGCGATGCGGTCGAGACGCTTGAACGCGTCATCGAGCGATTCGAGGGTACCCTGATCATGGCATCGCATCGGCGTCGAAATCTGCATCTGTTCGACGAACAGTGGTTGTTGAAAGGTGGCGCGATTGTCTCGGCCGCTACCAGTTCGAATGTCTCGCATCTGCATAAGGGCAGGGCGCGTGAGGTTCCAGGTGATGAGGCACCGTCGACGATGTCCGGTGCAGACGCCGGGCGATCGGTTGCCGATCATGACGTAGAACGGGATCGCTATGCGTAGTGGCGATCGATCATTGACCGCGCAAGTCGACCGGGTGATCAGGGCAACGTCGTTCTCTTCGCCCGAGATCGATTACTACCTGTATCGGCCTTCGTCGCACGCGCAGCACCGACGGATTCTGGTCAGCGTGCATGGCGTGTCGCGCAATGCCGAAGAGCACATCCAACTGTTTCGGCCGTTGGCCGAACGCTATGGCGCATTGCTGATTGCACCGTTGTTCACCAACCGCGACTTTCGCGACTACCAACGACTCGGTCGTCGAAAGCATGGGCCGCGTGCCGATCTTGCTTTGATCCGGGTGCTGAACGAGGTTGCACTGCACATCGGCTGCGACACGTCCTGCGTCGACTTTTTCGGGTTCTCCGGCGGTGCGCAGTTCGTCCATCGCTTTGCCATGGCTCACGGCACAAGGGTCAGGCGCATGGTGCTGGGCGCGGCAGGGTGGTACACGATGCCCGACGATTCGTTGGCTTACCCGCACGGGATCGCCAATGCGCGCGGCCTCGATGCCGTGCGGCTCAGTGCCAAGTCGGCGACGCGTATGCCGACCTTGGTGCTCGTAGGCGATCAGGATGACAAGAATGACGACGAGGAGCTGAATTTGTCTGAAGTTGTGTGCAGAACGCAAGGCAACAATCGGGTTGAACGCGCACGTGCCTGGCAGGCGGCGATGAATCGCTATGCGAGCCGACACGGGCTGATGCCCAAGGTTGATCTCGATCTCCTCAACGGGGTCGGGCATTCATTCAGTCAGGCGGTACACGCAGGTTCACTGGCCGATCGGGTTTTTTCGCATCTGTACGGTGAATTGGAAGTGGTTTCGCGCAGATGGAGCGAAGCTTCAATGAATCCGGAGCAGCAGTGCCAGACAGTGGAAAACGTGACATGAGCATTCGAGTGAACGATCAACAAAGACAATTGAACGGCCCGTGGCAGATTGTTGCGATGTTTGGCCTGTTGTTGTGGGCCGGTATCGCCCAAGCCGGGCTCTCGGTAGGTAGTGTCGTCGTGTATTCGGATGGCAAGGTTGAACGCTTTCTGGGCGAACAGGATGGCAAATTGATCTGGGAAGACGACCGCAAACGACGCTACGTCAAGTCGAAGAATCCCATCGTGCCGGTGTTGGAACGGATCAGCCTGGTAAGCGGAAAGGGCTACCGCCAGCCGATAAGCAGCGGCGATCCCGCCACAATCGACAAGCTGGGGGCAGGCCAAGCGGTCGAGTTCACGGTATCGCGCATCCGCGACGATGGGCGGCGGTCGGAACGTCGGTGGGAGTGTCAACGCACCGGTAATGCAAGCGTCCGCGTGCTCGGGGTCGACCGCCGGGTCGAGCAGTTCCGCTGCATCCGTTTTATCGTACACCGAAAGTTTTGGCACAAGGTCGTCAAGGAACAGCTGGACTTCGCTTACAGCCGCGAACTGGAGGTGGTCGTGAAACGGGAACGCCGGTATCGCGACAAGACCCGTACCCGCGAGGTCGCGGCGATTCTTCCGCCTGGGCAGGCTTCTTACGAGCGCCTGTCGAAATTGGTTCGTGATATTCGCGAAGACTAGCAAGCGCGGCAGATCGCTTTGCGTGAGCCGCGTGTGATCACCCAGTGAGCCTGGAAACTATGTATAAGTCAGTCATCGTTACTCTACTTGCCGCCGCGATCCTGCAGGGTTGCCAGACAACGCCGCTGAAGAGCGGGGTGGGCGCCTTGAGTCGCGCGGATGTCGAACGACTGTTTGTCGGCAATACCGTGGAGTCCTACAACCTGAATACCAAGTTCACGAGCTTCACCTACTACCATCCCGACGGCCGCGCGATCCAGGAGCGCCTATGGACGAAACGCCTGGGTAAATGGTCGATTCGCGATGACGGAATGATCTGCCTGTCGTTCAACAAAAAGCCGCCGAAGTGCCGGCACATCGTCAAACGCGATGACACCTACTACAAGGTGCGCCCGGACGAGTCGGGCAACGAGGAAAGACTGGTCCGCTACCGCTATTTCGTCGCGGGCAACGCACTGGCGAAACACTGAAGTCACTAGTAACGGGCGACACGTTCGCCAACCGTATCGCCGGCGCGACTGTAGATTCCTGTCGGGGGTAGTCGAGGTTAACCGGCCGGGCGTGCCGTAGCGCGGCGACTGTCCGCGTTCAGTCTTCTCCGTCGTCGGAATCGCCCCAATCGCCCAGCAGCGCTCGCTCCTCTTCGGGCGAAACAGGCCGCAGTTCGGCTGGGTAGCGTTTTGCAGTGGGGTCGTCTTGTCCGAGTCTGCTGGAACCGTCGTCACCGTCGCCCTCTCCGTCATCAAGGTCGTCGGCATGCTCAGTGTTCGCTGAAGGGGCGTCGGTCAGGCTTTCAGCGGTGGGATCGGGCTTTTGCTGCGCAGCGCCAGCGGCTGCCGGAAGCAGCGCGACGCCCGGCAACAGGATCAACAGCAAGCCGAGCGACAACCAAGCCGGTCGGGCCTGCGCCGCAAATGCGGTCAGGCGTGACGGCGGTGTATTCGGGAAATGCGGCGCATTCTGGCGGTTCGGCCGTTCGGGCATGCTGGTTCGCGCTCTGATGGGTTGCCAAGTATCCTAACAAGGTAACGAGTGCGCGGTAGGTTTTCATCCGCGTCTGCAGGGTCTTCTGTGTCCCGGCCGACGCTACCGTGCTGACTCCCTATTCTACGGCCCGATGGATGAAATCCACCATCTGCAACGTTTGCAAGATGAGAACGTCTGAATTCGCGCGGAAAGCGACGTGCACAGGGATCTAAACGAACAACTGATCGAGCTACTTCCGCGCATGCGGCGTTTCGCCACCGGGTTGACCGGCGCGGTCGACCGTGGCGACGAGTTGGTTCAGATCGCGTGCGAGCGGCTGTTGAAGCATCACAGCAGATTGAAGCCGGACACCCGGCTCGATAGCTGGCTGTACCAGGTGATTCGAAATCTGCATGTAGACAGTATTCGCGCGCAAAAGGCGCGAGACCGCAGCGTGGAGTCCGTTCGCGAGATCACCGAGATTCAGGGCATGGGCGTAAACGTATTGGATCAGCAACTGGCGCTGCATGAGGTTCACTTGGCGATGCAGGAGCTTTCCGAGGAGCATCGATCGGTGCTGATGCTGATCTGCGTGGAAGGCCTGTCGTACAAAGAGGCTGCCGACGTGCTGGAGGTGCCGATGGGCACCGTGACGAGCAGGATTGTTCGAGGGCGAAAAGCCTTGATGGACCTGCTGGCAGACGATGTGGAAAAAGTTCCCTTGGGAGCAGCAGAATGAACGAACAACAAATGCATTTGATCAACGCCTATCACGACGGCGAGCTGGATGTTTTGCAGCAAGAGCGCGTGCGACAGTTGATCGATACCGACAACGAGGCATTCGCCTTCTGGCAATCGCTACGGCGATCGGACGAAGCGCTGAAAACGGCCTACGATGCCTTGTTGGATGCGCCACTGCCACTGGCTTTGCAGCGTGCTGCCCGCAAGCCCAGTAAGCCCTGGTTTCAGCGTTTTGCCATTCCGTTGTCATTGGCTGCAGGATTGGCGGTAGTCGCGGTCATCGTCACTCGGCATGCGCTGCACGAAGATGAACTCAATCTGCGCCTGGCCGAGATGCAGCTGGAGATTGCGAAGCTTCGCCAGAGCACGCTCGAAAACGTGCCCAGCGGCACGGCGGTGTCTTGGGTCGAGCCGGCCGGCCATGCCCGGGTGGCCGTCACGCCGCTCAAAACCTTTCGCACCGACGACGATCGGTTCTGTCGTGAGTACGAAGAGCGGATCGAGGATGCCGACAGCATCGAGATACGGCGTGGTATTGCGTAACAGTGGCCCGATCAGACAACCTATCAAGAGCCGACGACTACGCGCGCTATCGGTTCCAAGGGGAGCAGTGTCAATCTGTAACCGGGTTTGCGCGCCTTGTAGCTTGCCGACCGGTGTTGCTCGCGCAGTTGCCTAAGCGGTCAAGACATTACGAAACGTCAGGTTGATGCGTGCTTCCTTTACCGACGATTGTTGCGGCACGCCATGCAACCACAGGCGTTGAAACTCCGGTTGCATCAGTAGCAGATCACCGTCGTACAGATCGATGCCGTGCATCGCGCCACCGGATTTCAATCTGAATTCGAAACGGCGCGCGGCACCCAGGCTCAATGAGGCGATCGTCGGGGAGTCTCCCAATTCAGGCTCATCGTCAGCGTGCAGCGTCACGTGATCGTCGCCGTCGCGATAGTAGGTCAGCAACACGGCATTGAAGGCATGACCGGTGATCCGTTCCACGTCTGCCTTGATGTCCGCAAGCAGCGGTATCCAATCACGACGTTGCAAGAAGTCGTTGCTATAACGATAGTTGGTGCCGTCATCCGCGTACCATGCCTGGACACGCGGTACCGAGAATCTTCGCCCGAACGCAATGTACTCGTGCTGCCACTCAACGCGGTCGAGCAATTGCTGCAGCAATGCCTGGCATTGTGCACGGCCGTAGGGCGGAGCCAGCAGCTTCAGGAGTGTCGGATCGACCTGCTCGGTTGCGTGTCGATTATCGGGCGACGTCTTGCTGCGGTCTGCTGTCAACATGTTAGCGTTGTGCTGACGACCGGCGTCCGACGCCGATGCGCAACATCAAGCCTCTTCGACGCCTTTGTAATACTTGAAGCGATCGGCATTGGCGACACCCAGGACCTTCGCCAGCCAAGGCGGCGGGGTACCTGCCATGACTGCCTTGAGCTCGCTGACGACGTCGGCGGCTTCACCGCCTTCGATCTTCTTCATCGGGTAGATGTCGGCGCGGATGATCTTGGCTGCGGCCGGTCCGCCGACCGAGACGACATACAGCACCTGGCAGTCTTTGATCAGACCAACGCGGAAACCGTTCTTGTCTTCCGCGTAGTCGGCCTCGATGGCTGAGCGTATGTCGACCAGGCGCACTTCTTCGGACGATACCTGGTACACCAGGTAGCGCAGACATGAGCCGAAATGTCCGTCGAGTGCCGAGCCGCTGTTGGATGCGACGGCAACCCGGATCGAGCCGGGCATGTCACCTTCGGCATAGCTCTCGGGCGTCGGCAGGTTTTCGTCTTCGGTGGTTTCACCCCACAACACCCGCACCGCGAGCTTGATCGGCTCGAGACCATCGCGGCCGCCGAAGTCTTCACCGTCTTCTTCGCCGTCATGACTGCCGATGCCGGTCTTGAGGTCGGTCACGGTGATACGTGAGAGCTTTTCAAGGTCGAGCGGTGGGCCCAGCCGATCGTTGAGGAGTTCGATAAGTGTGGGTAGGTCGACGTCCGGCAGGGTACGGGCAGCCAATGCGATACGTAGCGCCGTATCACGATCGATGTTCATTCCACTCATGCATTACCTCTCGTTCCAAGCGTGGGACCAATCCTGGCCTGCGGCGTCGATTGCCGAGACAGGGCGGGCGACAGCGTCGGTTCGTCGGCGCACTATCGGCGCGTGGGTGGCTATCGCCGCGATCCCGCTTTGGTCGCACCGCTTAGGCGGGATTTAGCAAGTTCGGTTCCACACTGTAGAAAAGCCGCCAAGCGGTTGATTCAGCAAAGCAAACCCTCTCGGCATCCAGCAGCGATTGTCGCTGAACCGACATTTCTCGCCGTTCATGTGCAGCAACACGGGAGGGTTTGTCGTAAAGCAGACGTCGATCGCGCGGGATGATCGGCGCAATGTTCGCGGGTAGGGAAGCCGACAATGCGCGCTGCCATGTAAACCCATTTGTCGCAAAGGCACTAAGGCGTCTGCATGCAAGTCGCTGATTTCTCGTGCTCGCTATTACCTATTGCCATGGCCCAAGCCTTGCTTGCTTTTCGCTCCGAATTTCTCAGTGTCGGATTGCGCTTCAACATGACTCGATCGACGGATCCGCGCCTGATCATGTTTCATAAACAGCGGATCAGTGCACGCACGCGCTTTCTGGTCTTGTCGCAGCAAACCTGCCGACGTTGGCACAGCTGGTCGATAAGAGACCGGTGGGTAAGGTGGCGATGCATCCCGGCGCATTGACGCATCGGGCTGAGCAACGCCTCGGCATGCCGGCAGGCAGCCTCGAGGCGATGGGCGATTTTCACGCGTTGGTCGACGTACCGGGCGGACCGGTCTCGGTGTTTCTCGCCGGATTCACGGCCATCGATCCGCCGTTTCAAGCCGTGGGTGATGCTGAATTCGTTGAGTTGCCGGAGGCGCGGATGTTGCCGCCGATCGAACTGCAGCTGCTGCGTCTGGCGTACGAGTACCTGATCGGCGGTTGAAGTTGTAACGCCGAAGTTGCCGATGCAATTGGAGATAGGTGAACAATGAATATCTGGGCGTTGGACAAAGACGAATCGATCAAGGCGGTGCTGTTGGTGCTGGGTGACCGGCTGGGTATCGATCATCTGCAGTTGTCGCAGCGGCAGGACCTCGACCCGCGAGCTGTGCGATTGGAGAAGCCGGGCGACCCGATGATCTGCGCCTATCTCTACACCTATGGTCAGAATGAGGGCAGGTGTGGGATTCATCTGGAGTTTCCGCAGTTCGACGAATCGGATATCTCCAGCAGCACCGACGTACACGAGAACGTTGCGATCAATACGCTGGTCGACATGCTGCAAGTGCATTTCGATCTGTCCGATCCGTCGTTTGTGACGACAACCGCTACCGCAAGGCAATGACGACATGACCCTGGAAGACCCGGCGCTCGCACGCAAACACTTCGCTTCTTATACCGGCGTCTCACTGCCGTTGCAGTTGATAACGCCGCTCGACGATGACGACCTCGACCAACGCATTACCTTCTTCCGCGGCTATTACGATGATCAGTCGCGGCTTGTGGGGGTACAGAAGGTGGTTTACGGAGAAGTCGAGTTCGAGCACCGCTACCGATACGGTGACGACGGCAACATCAGCGAGGCTGAATTACTCGAACCCGACGAAGATCCCCGGATACTGACGTTCGACTGAGTGTTCGTCGCGTTCTTCAGTGAACGCGGTAACGGGCCGCTTGCTCGCGCGTCAGAAAACTTCCGTTGAACAGGAAGCCGGCGACAACGCTCTGCTTGATCGCCGTGACGTGTCCCTGCGCAGACTTATGGATGATCCAATCGTCCGGCAGACCGTCGAGCAGATGGATCGGCGAGGGGGTACCGTCGGCAAAGCGTGACAGCTCGATGCGGCCGGTTTGGGTATCGTGGAACGCGGGAAGAAATCCTGCGAGACCATTGTGCTGACTGACGCCGAACGTGCCTGCGTAGGCAATGTTCTCGTTCAGTAACCAATCGTCGTTGAATAAGTGTGACATTTGCAGCCTCCGTGCTGTAACTCGTCCGTGTAGATACAACTTATTCC
>MWSE01000027.1_pt1 | contig 39258 bp, 37 predicted proteins | sample 1021931 | NCBI WGS metagenome assembly MWSE01 (sample SAMN06338154, study PRJNA374545) | mollusc metagenome | biome: marine bay; material: sediment; isolation source: gill 28 cm from animal B | host: Kuphus polythalamius | place: Philippines: Mindanao | collected 2011-09-12 | reverse complement strand
CTGAGTGGTCGAAAGAGCACGCCTGGAAAGTGTGTGTACGTTAATAGCGTACCGAGGGTTCGAATCCCTCCCTCTCCGCCAAACGTAAAAAGGTCCCCTCAAGGGGGCCTTTTTACGTTTGTGGCTCCGAGCGAGTCATTCGAACCCTCGGAATCTAAATGGCGGTTCGACGGAGCTGCCGGAGGCAGCGGAGAATGTCGCCACGTAATGGCGGCGGCCCGAAGGGCGAGGGCATAGCCCGAGTAATCCCTCCCTCTCCGCCAATAAAGCAAAAGGCCCCCGCGTGGGGCCTTTTGCTTTATTCGACTACGAGTGATCGATTCGAACCCTCGGTTTCAGAAAGGCGGCTCGATAGCCTAGCCGGCGTCGTGCTGGTGCCACGATCAGGGCATTCACGGATTCGAGAGGCGGCTTGCCCCGATGACTTGCCGATGTCTAGTTCGCTTCTTTAGGATATCGACTTGTAAAGAATCGTTCGGCCCATTCGCAGAAGTGAATCGGGTCGACAGGCGCCGCCCTGCTTGGGCGGACGCGGCTGAGCCGAGCGACGGCAAACCCGGTCGAGAGGTCCCGACCGGAATGAATTGACGACCAGATAATGAACTCACCGTACCCACGCGCCGAAGCCAGACTATCGAAACTGGTGTGCTTCGACTTCGACGGTACGCTGACGTCGAGCAACATCATTCATCAGATCATCGTTATCAAATTCGCCTATTACGCGGGTCTCAAGCGTTACCTGTGGCTCTTTGGGTTTGTGTTGTCGTTGCCGGTGTACTTCTATTGGTACAAGCGCGACGCGGTGGAGTTCAACCGGCGTATCTACCGACAGTTTCGTGGGCTGGAACGGCGCAGGCTCGAGCAGATCGTCGACGAGCGGGTGGTACCGTTTGTTCTCCTGAAGGTGTTTGCCGACGCGCACCTGCGCATCGCTGACTACCGGCAGCGCGGCTATGAACTGATGGTCATTTCGGCGTCCTGGCATGTGGTCGTGTCGGCTGTCGCTGCTCGCCTGGGTATTCGCCACTGTCAGGCAACTACGCTCGAAGAAGTCGACGGCGTGTTGACCGGTGAGATCGTCCGACTGGTGGATGGCGAGGAAAAGTCACTCGCTCTGACACAGTTCTGTCGAGACGATGGCGACCGTCCTGGGCATATCGAGGTCTTCGGCAACTCGTCGTGGGACATACCGATGCTCGAGCAGGCAGGGCGTGCCCACGTCGTGAACCCCGGTCGGGCGTTGACTGCCTGGGCAAACGCAAACGATGCCGAGTCGCATCGCTGGAAGCATCCCAGGCTGCACTGGTCGGTATTCGTGTTCTATCCGCTGGCATACCTGATCGTTTCGCGCTGCGAGGGTTTGGAAGAGATTCCGAAGACAGGCGGCGCCCTGATCATCGCCAATCACACCAGCTATCTGGACCATTTCGTGCTCTACAGCCTGGTTGCCAGACACGTACGCAGGCAGGCCAAGTTTGTCGCCAAGGTCGAGCATTTCAAGAATCCGTTGGTCAGTCGGATCATCACCTCTCTCGGTGCCTTCCCGATCGATCGGCAGCGCGGTGGCCGAACCGCATTGTCGAGAACGGTGGAGATGGTCAACCGGGGTGAACTGGTGGTGATCTATCCGGAAGGCACGCGCAGCCGGGACGGAGAATTGAAGGCCTTCAAAGCGGGGATCGTTTTCGTGCAGGACAAGACGGGTTGTCCGATCGTGCCCGCGGCGATCCATGGCGCCTATGCGATGTGGCCCGCCCGAAATCGCGTTCCCCGGCCGGGCCGCATTCACGTGAAATTCGGCAGCAAAATCGACCAGTGGGATCCGTCCGATCTGGCCAGCCTGTCGCCGTTGGGTGTCCAGAAGAAGAAACTCGACACTCTGCATGCGAAGGTGCAGGCATTGTTCAATGCCATACAGTAGCGTCCTTGGACCGCGTCTGAAACGGTGTTGTCAATTTTCGCTGTTTGATACTTAATGAGGCGGTAATGCTCCGCATGCCGATGAGATGGTTATGGCAGATCAACACCTGCTGAAAGAGACGCGCGTCTACGCGAAAGAAGATCGACGCAAGAGCTGGCGCTTCGTCGTCACGACGATGGCGCTGTTGGTGGCGAGCATGGTGCTGACAGTCGTCGTCGACAACGCCGCCGCCAGACTGTTGCTGTCGATACTCATCGGTCTGTTGATGGTGCGAGCATTCATTCTGTTTCATGATTTCTACCATCACGCGATCCTGCGGGATTCGCCCATAGCGAAAGGTTTGTTCTGGACCTATGGCATGCTTACCCTGAGTCCGCCGAGCATTTGGAAGGAGACACACAACTTCCATCACGCGCATACCTCGGTCATCGAGTTCTCGAACATCGGCTCGTTTCGCATCATGACGGTCGAGGAGTGGCGGCGTTCCTCACCTCTGAGCCGCTGGCTTTATCGAGCGCAACGACACCCCTTGACGATCGTGTTCGGGTATTTCACGGTATTTCTGTACGGCATGTGCATACAGGGCTTTTTGCGCAAGCCACGCAAGAACTGGGAAGGGTTGTTGGCGGTCGCGATCGCGGTATTGATCTTCGCCGGCTTCCTTCTCGCTGATGCCTTGGCGCTGTACTTTTTTGTATGGCTGCTACCTTCGATGATCGGTGCGGCGCTCGGCGCTTACCTGTTCTATGCGCAGCACAACTTTCCCGGTATGGAACTCAAAGAGCGCAATGACTGGACGTATACCTACGCGGCATTGCATTCAACGTCGTTTATCGACATGCCGAAGATCATGCATTGGTTCACCGGCAATATCGGGTATCACCACATACACCACATCAATCACCGGGTACCGTTCTACCGTCTCCCGGAAGCCATGCAGGGGATTCCTGCCCTGCAGGTGCCGCATGTCACCACGCTGAATCCCAAAGAGGTGTGGCGATGCCTGAAATTGATGTTGTGGGATAGCCAGGCAAACCGAATGATTACAACAGAAGAAATCGCGTGAGGAAGTATTGGTGAGTGAATCTACAGAACAAAAAGTGATCGAGCTGGTCGCAAAGCATTCGGAAACCGATGTTGTGCAGATTTCTGCCGACACCAACCTGACGGATACCGGTATTGAGTCCGTCGGTGTCGCCGAGTTGATCTTCGATCTGGAGGAATACTTCGATATCACGATTGAAGATACCGACGATATTCAGAACCGCTTCAACCTCGGGACCATCGCCGACATCGTCAAGCTGATTGAGAAACTGCGGGCCTGAACACGGTGGACCAACGTATCGTTGTTACCGGTTTCGGTGCGATTTCCGCATTGGGCAACAATCGCGAAGCATTTGCTCATAACCTGTTCGCGGGATTCGATGGCGTCGATGAAATCAGCCGCTTCGACCCGGAGTCCGTGCAATGCCGCCGGGCGGCCGAGGTTCGCGGCTTCGTTCCGGCCGAACATATCAACGAGAAGGACTTGTCGTTCTACGACCCTTTCTCCCAGTTTGCCGTGGTCGCAGCGCGCGAAGCGGTCGCCCATGCCGGCATCACAATCGATGCCGAGCTTACCGAACGGTGCGTCGTGTTGTTCGGTACCGGTGTCGGTGGGCAACAAACACAGGAAGACGGCTATCGTCGACTGTTCATAGAAGGCGCGAAGCGCCTGCATCCGTTTACCGTACCGAAGCTCATACCCAGCTCGGCGGCGAGCCTGATCAGCATGGACTTGGGCGTTACCGGGCCGACCTTGGGGATCACCAGTGCCTGTTCGTCATCGGGGCATGCGATCGCTCAGGGCATGCTGATGCTGCGCAGTGGCATGGCTGACGTCGTGATCGCGGGTGGTGCTGAAGCGCCGGTGGTGTACGGCTGCGTGAAGGCCTGGGAGAGCATGCGGGTGCTGGCCAAGGATTGTTGCCGGCCGTTCTCGACCAATCGTGGCGGCACGATTCTGGGTGAAGGTGCAGCGGCCCTGATACTCGAAACCCTGGATCACGCGCAGGCCAGGGGTGCTGATATTCACGCCGAGATCGTAGGCTTCGGCATGAGTTCAGATGCGCACCATATCGTGCAGCCGACGGTCGATGGCCCGGCACGCGCGATGTCGAATGCCGTGCAATCGGCGGGCATCGATATTCAACAGATCGACTACCTCAACGCGCACGGCAGTGGTACTGGACAGAACGATCCGATCGAGACGAAGGCGATCCGTAAGGTATTCGGCGAGCATGCGGACAGGCTTGGTGTATCGTCGACGAAATCGATGCACGGCCATACGCTCGGTGCCGCCAGTGCGCTAGAGGCTGTCGCCACAATCCTCGCGCTACGCAAACAGCGCATGCCGCCGACGATCAATTACCTTGGGGCTGACCCAGATTGTGATCTTGACTATGTGACCAACGAGGCGCGCGACAAGCCAATGCGCTACGCGATGTCGAACTCGTTTGCCTTCGGTGGATTGAACGTATCGCTGGTATTAGGGCCGGTACACGATGCTGATGTCTGAACGGGTCTCGATCGCCTGATCACGGCTTTTATCCGCCAACCGGCAAAAGGTCGGTTGAACGTCCCATCAATTTGCTATGCCCGCGGCTTCAGCGTTTGGCGCTCTCGTGTGAGGGCGCATGCCTTCAAATCGACCAAGCGACTTGTCTAAGGCGGTCGAAAATTAACACATGATATCGAACGTGCGCTCCGAAGAGTGGACGATTTCGGCCAATCCAACTTTCGCGGAAGTCAACGTTACCCATGACCCACGTCGATCGATTCCCGATCGTCGGTATCGGTGCGTCGGCCGGTGGTCTCGAAGCACTTGGAGACATGCTGCGCCAAGCGTCCGATGCCGATCCGATGGCCTATGTCATCGTGCAGCACCTGGACCCGAACCATCAAAGCCTGATGGCGGAACTGCTCGGGCGCAAAACGCATGTTCCGGTCAAGCAGGTCGACAGTGGCGAGCCGGTTGAACCGGGTTGCGTTTATGTTATTCCACCCGGCAAGAACCTGGGCATCGAGAACGATCGCCTGGTGCTCCGCGATTTTGCTCAGCCGCGCGGACTGCGACGACCAATAGACGACTTCTTCGTCAGCCTCGCTGAACACCATGGCGCTGACGCGGCGTGCGTCATCCTGTCAGGAACCGGGGCGGACGGCACGATCGGTCTGCGCAGCATCAAGGAACATGGCGGTATCGGTTTGGTGCAGGCACCGGAGACTGCCGGCTACGACGGTATGCCTTCGTCTGCGGTGGCCACCGGCCTGGTCGATTTCATCTGCGATGCGCCGGATATCATTTCCACCCTCAAGCGCTATTTCGAACGCCGCGACGACCCGGACGGTACGGGGCAGGCTACCTCGGTTGCGGGGTGCATCGGCGAACTGTGCAAGAGCCTGTCGGCTACGACCGGGCATGATTTCGCTGGTTACAAGAAAACCACCGTGTCACGGCGGATCGAGCGCCGAATGCAGATTCTGAATATCGGCGACGCCGGCGAGTATGTCGAACGCGTCAGGTCGGATGCCAATGAAGTCGACCTGTTGTTTCGAGACTTGTTGATCAACGTCACCCGCTTTTTCCGCGATCCCGAATACTTCGACGTGCTCGATCAGACGGTGATCCATCCGTTGATAGAGGAAGCGGACGACGAGGTTCGTATCTGGGTGCCGGGCTGTTCAAGTGGCGAAGAGGCTTACTCCATTGCCATGTTGGTTGCCAACGCGCTCGACAGTCTGTCGAGCGACGCCAAGGTCCATATATTCGCCACCGATATCGACAGCGCCATGCTGGCGGTGGCGCGCGAAGGCCGCTATCCGCCGGCAAGCTTCGCCGACATCCCGGAGAAAATGAGATCGAGATACACCATCGGTGACAGCACCGGTTTTCGAATCGTCCCGCGAATTCGCGACATGATCCGGTTTTCCGAACACAGCCTGGTCAAAGACGCACCGTTCTCGCGGATAGACCTGATTTCGTGCCGCAATCTGCTCATCTACTTCGAGGCCAAGCTGCAGCAGGTGGTGTTACCGCTGTTCCACTATGCCTTGAATGCCGGTGGCTACCTGTTTCTCGGGTCGTCCGAAAGCGTAGGCCGGTTCGACGACTTGTTCGACCCGCTGGATCGAAGAGCACGCATCTTCACCCGGCGCGACGGTAACACCAAGTACCTGACCTACTTGCCGCTGAACAGCACCGCCAGTCGTCACCGGTCGTCACGCATGCCGGCCGGTACGAAAGCTGCGTCGCCGGCTGCGTGGGAAGAAAGCATAGCGACGCGGCGTGTGCTTGATTCCTATGCGCCTGCATCGATGGTGGTTGGCGCGGACGGAGAGATACTGGTTACCAACGGCCAGCTGGGGAAGTTTTTCGAGTTTCGTGCCGGGCGGTTTGCTTCGCAGCTGGCACCGGCCTTGGCGCGAGCTGGGCTGCGGGAGGTGTTGTCGCCTCTGCTTCAACAGGCCTCGCAATCGCGTAAGCGAATGATTGCGCGCGACGTCGAAGTGCGCGCCGAGTTCGGTGTGCAGCAGGTTGATGTGGTTGTCGATCCCTTGCCCGATGACACGATGCTGCTGATCTTCAAGTCGGCTGCGCCGTTCAAGGCTTTCTCGCAAGACGAGTTCATCGATTTTCAACCGGGCGGCAGTCAGGTCGAGTTACTGGAAGACGAACTACGGCTCACGCGCTACCGCCTGCGCGGCACCGTTGAAGAGCTTGAAACGGCGAACGAAGAGCTCAAGAGTTCCAACGAAGAAATGATGTCGATGAACGAAGAGCTGCAATCCACCAACGAGGAACTCAGTACCGTCAACGATGAATTGAAGGACAAGGTTGATCAGTTGACTGTGGCCAATGCCGATTTGCGCAACTTCTTCGAAGCGACCCAGATGGCCGTGGTTGTCCTCGATCGTGACCTGAGGATCAGAAGCTTTACCGATTCGGCGCTGTCTGTGTTTTCGATAAACCCTGCGGATAAAGGCCGCAGGATTACGCATGTGTCAAGTGTTCTCAGTGATGTCGACTACCTCAAAGACATCAAGAAGGTCGTGGCCGGCGGTGATATTGCGGTCCGCAATGTCTCCACCAGTGACGGCAGCAAAACCTGGGTGATGAGGATCGCACCTTACCGTACCAGCGAAGGCTGTGTAGAGGGGGCAACGATGACCTTGAACGATGTGACTGCCGATCTGGCTATCCAATCCGAGCTCGACACGCAGAGCAGGCGCCTGCAACTTGCGTTGTCGGTTGCGGGCATCGGGGTATGGGAATATCTCGTGGAATCCGGTGAGACCAAGCTGGACGAGAACGAACGCCTGTTGCTCGGCATCGGCCCCACCGAATCGATCGACGTGGACGCGATCATCGCAAAGATCCATCCCGAAGACCGACCAGCCGTCGAGTCGAGCCTGCGTCGGGCGATCTCGGGTGAGACCGACTATCAAGCCATGTTCCGCGTCAAAGGCCTGTCAGGCGAGTTGCGTTATCTGCGCGGCCTGGGGAGCCTGGTGGAAGGCGAAGTGCCGAAGCGGCTGGTCGGTGTCAACTTCGATGTTACGGCGGAACAACTACTGAAGCAGGCGCGCGAGACCATGCTGAGCGAGCTCAACCATCGCGTTAAAAATCTTTTCGCAGTCATAAACGGTCTGGTCGCTATCGCATCTCAACATACCGACAGCGTGGATGAACTGGTGAGTGACGTTCGGGAAAGGATCGGCGCATTGGGGCGTGCCCATTCGCTTACCCAGGTTACCGAAGACAACGGCCCGGTGTTCCTGAAAAGTCTGGTCGAGACTTCGCTCAGCCCCTACCTGGGTCACCACGCCATCACGCTGAGAGGTGACGACGTCCTGATTGGGTACCAACAAATCACCTCGCTCGCGCTGATTTTTCACGAGTGGGCGACCAATGCGACCAAACATGGCGCGCTGCGTAATGGGAGCGGGCAACTCGACGTCGACTGGCGGCTCAATGAAGAAGACTCATTTCGACTGCGTTGGACCGAATCCGTGCCGCCCAAGAACGGCTCCTCGGTACGCAAAACCGGCTTTGGATCCAAGCTCATTGAGCTGTCGGTACAACAACTGCGGGGGTCGCTGGACATCGAAACCACGGGAAGCCGCAGACAAATGGAGTTGACCGTACCGTTGGGTAGCCAGTAGCCGGCACCGTTGGCGTGCCGCCAAGCCATCAATGTCGGCTCTCGCCAATCGTCGCGCGCCCGTCACCGGGTCGTTTGTGCATCTTTGGTCGTTGCGCGAGATCATGTCGGGTAGCGTGGTCGCCGTCGTTCGCCTGCCGCCAAGCGCTTGCCCTCGCGCTTGCCGTAGCGAGGGCAAGCGCGAGGGCGAACGCATTCCCGCGACGTCGGGTGTCGTGATCACTTCTGCCTGTCTGCCGCGTGGGGCGTCTCTATCCGATGGGTTCGAGGGACGCATTCATCGATTGATCCGAAGCTTTCGAGGGCGTCGTATAGATGACCTTATATCTGACGTTCTACGCGCGGCACGCGCAACTGATCGCTCGTTTTGCTTGGCGCGACAAAATCGTTCTGCTGAATGCAGCCGGCAGCGGCGACCGTCATTGCCTCGACGGTAATTTCCTTAAGCTATCGATAAGAATGTTCACTCAAAAAATGTCGCTGCAAGCCGACAGCATGGTGTAGGCGGTAAATCCGTCGGCAATCGCCATTTCCGTTCACCAGGAGACTGCTGCATGACAAACGGCACGGCCGGATGGCGCGTCCTGTGCGCAGCGACAATCGCGGTGTTTTTAGCAGCCAGGCCCGCGTACGCGGCGTCTCCCACGATCAAGATACTGACGCTCGATTGGACCAGTCAGATCGTCGTGTCGCACATTGCCGGCGAACTCCTGTCTGCACAGAAGTATTCCGTCTCCTACCTCAGCGAAGCAGCCGACAGTCAATGGTTTCTGCTCAGCAGCGGGCAGGCTGACCTTCAGATCGAGGTCTGGGAAGGCAGCATGGCCAAAGAGATGTCCGGCCTCACCCGGCGCGGCCTGATTGTCGATGCCGGCGACCACGAGGCGGTGACACGCGAAGAATGGTGGTACCCAGCTTACGTGAAAGCCCAGTGCCCCGGCCTGCCGGACTGGCGAGCGTTGCGCAAGTGTGCGCCGCTGTTCGCGACTGCCGGCGGCACGCGCGGCACCTATTACAGTGGGCCGTGGGAGAAACCGGACCGTGCACGTATCCGCGCCCTGGGTCTCCCGTTCGATGTCGTGCAGCTGAAGGATGGTGACGAACTGAGAAGCGTGCTGGAAGAGGCGGTTGCACAACAGCGCCCGATCGTGTTGTTCAACTGGACACCGAACTGGGTCGAATCGATATACGAAGGTGAGTTTGTCGAGTTCCCCGTTTACGCGCAGGCTTGCGAAACCGAGCCTGAGTGGGGGATCAACGAGCAACTCACCTGGGACTGCGGCAATCCGAAAGACGGTTGGCTGAAGAAGGCGGTTTCGCGCCGCTTTCCGACCATCTGGCCGTGCGCGTATGCACTGATACAACGCATCAGCCTGTCCAATGCCGATATCTCGCAAGCGGCCGCGTTGGTCGATGTGCGCGGTTTCAGCCATCAGGATGCGGCTAAGCACTGGTTGGCCGAGAACGAACCCAAATGGCGTGCTTGGTTGCAGGACGCGGGATGCGTCGCAGAAGGCAGCGGGTGAGCGATAGCGTGAAGGCTCCGGAGCAACCACCGCCAAAAAAAGAATTGGGCAGCGGCTGGCAATGGCTGGTATCGCGGAGGTTCGCCTTCACCAGTCTCAACGTGCGCTTGTTGCGCAGGATCTTGGTGGTGAGCGCACTGCTTACCGTGATAGCGACCGGCATACAGTTGTATGCCGACTACCGAAAAGACATCGAGCGCCTCGACGATCGCATAGCCAGTATCAAGAGCAGCCACTTGCCGGCGCTGGCGTTGAGCGTCTGGCAGGTCGACCCGCAGTTGATAGAAACCCAGCTGCAGAGCATTCGGTCGCTACCTGATGTTCACGCGGTCGAACTCAAGACCGCTTATGGCGGCTTTTATCGGGCTGGCGCGGAACAGCCGGCGCAAGATCCGCGCAGCTACGACGTCGCACTCATCTTCGAACGTGGGCGCCGGATAGCCCTTGGTTCGCTGCGGGTCAGCGTAGACCTCGGATCGATCAACGATCGCACCATGCGTCGTTTGTTGGTGATGCTGGCCACCGAAGGTGTTCGCATCTTCTTCGTCTCATTCGGTATCTTGCTGATCGTCCAATTCACCGTGTCCAGGCACCTGGCCGACATTGCCGCCTACCTGCGTCACTTCAGAACCGACAGCCTCGATGAACCGTTGTCTCTGAAACGCGGCAGGCAAAAAACCCGGGATGAACTCGATGTATTCGTCGCAGCCTTCAACGGCATGCGTGAAAATCTCAGGGCCGAGCTTGAGCAGTTGGAGGACGTCAAGAAGAGCCTGCAGGTCAGCGAAGAAACTCACAGGCTGGCTCTCGACGCTGCGCATGATGGGCTCTGGGACTGGGATATCAAGGAGGGTACGGTCACCTACAGTCCCGCGTGGTGCAGGATTCTCGGAGAGCAGGAGGTCGCGCCTGAATACGAAACCTGGGCATCGCGCATCCATCCGGACGACCGCGAAGCCACATTGGCGAGTCTGCAGGAACACCTCGCAGGGCGCTCGGATACATGGAGCGCCGAACACAGGCTGAAAACCCACGACGGCAATTGGATCTGGGTGCTTGGCCGGGGGCGCGTGGTGGCACTCGATGCAGACGGCAAGCCTAAGCGTATGGTCGGGACGATGTCCGACATCTCGCAAACCAAGGAAAAGGAAGAACTTGTTTGGCACCAGGCGAACTATGACGCGCTGACAGAACTGCCGAACCGCACCTTGTTCCACGAACTCCTCAACCGCGAGATCAGTTTTTCGGTGCGCGCGGAGAAGATGATCTGGGTGTTGTTTCTCGACCTTGATGGGTTCAAGGAGGTGAACGACGTCTTGGGTCACCAGAGCGGCGATCGGCTGCTGACCAAGGTGGCCAACAGACTGATCGATACGGTCCGGCAGTGCGACGTCGTGGCCCGACTGGGTGGCGACGAGTTCGTCGTGATGTTGGCCGGCAAGCTCTCCAGCGCGGACGTCGACCGTATCGCAGGCAAGCTCATCGAGGTAGTGAGCAAGCCCTACGACCTCGCCGGTCAGGAGGTTTTTATTACCACCAGCATCGGTATTGCCAGTTACCCGAATGACGCCAGCAACGCCGGAGACCTGATCAAATTCGCCGACCAATCGATGTACGAGGCCAAGAAGCAGGGAAAGAACCAGTTCCACTATTTCACGCCTGCCCTCGAGGTGGCGTCTGCGTTGCGCTTGCAGATGTCGTCCGATCTGCGCAAGGCGATCAGTGCCAACGAGTTCGAGCTCTACTACCAGCCCGTCATCGATCTTGCCAGCGAAAGAGCCTGCAAGGCGGAGGCATTGCTGCGCTGGAACCACCCTGAGAAAGGCGAGATCAGTCCTGCCGGGTTCGTTCCGATCGCCGAAGAAACCGGTGTAATTATCGAGATCGGCGACTGGGTATTCGACAATGCACTGCAACAAATGGCGCAATGGTCGAAAGAGCTGTGTCGGGATTTTCAACTGAGCATCAACGTCTCGCCACTGCAACTTAAGTCGCGTGCGCAGTCGCAGAGTGATTGGCTGTCACTGTTGGCGCAATACGGCATTTCCGGAAGTGCCGTGGTGATCGAAATCACCGAAGGGATGCTCGTTGAGCAAGAGCCGGAAGTGGCCGACAAACTGGCGCGCTGCCGTCAAGCCGGGGTGCAGATTGCGATCGACGATTTCGGTACCGGCTATTCGTCGTTGGCGTACTTGAAGAAGCTCGACATCGATTTTCTCAAGATCGACAGGTCGTTCACTCGCAATCTTGGCACTTGCCGTACCGATGAATCATTGGTCGAAGCGATGATCGTCATGGCGCACAAGTTGGGCATCACGGTGATTGCCGAAGGTGTGGAAACCGAATTGCAGAAGGACCTTCTCAAGAAGATGCAATGCGACTATGCGCAGGGCCACTACTTTGCGCGACCAATGCCGGCCGACGACTTTGAGCGTTATGTCGCGAGCGTAGGGAGTGCCGAGATGGCCATCAACCGTCGGCGCAGGGATGCCGGCGATTGACTTCCATGGTGCCAAAACCGTTGAAGAGGTGTGCGGGAGAGCTGCGGCGCCTCGTCAATGCGAGATCAGACGGCGCCCAGCGCGAAGGCGTCTACCGCCACAGGCCTTTGTTGTATAGATAGGTGCGCAGGGGTTTGTGCAACGATTGGGGGATCATGCGCTTCATGGCGCCTGACAAAGAGCGGTCGGCCCACTTCGTCTTCATGTTGTAAGGTTGCTGCTCCCAACCGTCACCCAGTGGATTGAAAGCTTCCTGGCCGGTACGCTGGAAGAAAGCCGTGTTCTGCACCACTTCGAGGAGTTCATACATTCCGTCCTTCTTCATGAATTGAAACATGTTGTAGATCGTCGGGATGTGTATGTCATCGATGACGAAGATCGCGCCTTCATCGAGCAGCGGATAGATGAAGTAGTATTCGAGTTCCGCAAACGGGTAGGCATGTGGGCCGTCGATCAGGGCGAACTGCAGTTTTCCTTCAAACGCGTGCTTCGGAATCGTCTGTTGGGTCGGTCCTTCGATGAATTCGACATGTTCCTTGGCCAGCAGGTGGCATTGTCTGGTGGCCGTCAGGCTGCCGCCGCCGTCGATGGCGAACACTTTGTGATTGGCGCTGACCTGTGACAATAGCAGTGTCGACTTGCCGACCCCCGTTTCAACTGATCTTTCGATGTTTTTGTCTGCACAATGTTTTGCCATCGCCCGTAGTATTTTCGGTGACATCGAGCCAGCAGCGTGCCATTCGGGTGGAAGATCGATGATCTGGTCGACGATGTTTTCGAGGTCACTGGTGTTCATCGGCAGGCTGCTTCCATGTGTAGGGCGGCTTGATTGATCGGATAATGATCGGCTAGCTCGGGTTTGAAGCGTTGTTGTTTCGACGCAGACGCTACCGCAAAGGCACTGCGTGGCTCAAGATGGTTTGGTGTGCAAGCGTGGGAGACAGATCAACGAAAGTCGATTTAGCGGCGCGCGCTCAAGATCACGATGCTGTATTTGCAGGGTGCAAGTCCGGGTCTCGAATCACACGTGCACACGGGGCGAACGAGGCCGCGGTGCCGCAGTGAGTCGTGTCGCGCGGCGTGCCAGGAGCCGTCCGAACGCTGAGAGAACCGAATGCTATTACTGTGGTGCGTGGTTGAGGCGGACGGACAGCTTTTGTGCCAGGCGTTCTATTCCTTTTTGCGTAACGACATCCTGATGACCCTTGATCTCGACGATCAGGTCTTCGGCCACCTCGGCCGTGTGCACATTGACCAGGCGTGCCATCAGGTACGAAAACAAAAAGCTGGGTTTGTGAACGCGTCCGACAACAATCCAATCGGCGCCATATTTCTTGCCTAGCCTGGCCGCTTCCCCGGGGTGCTCGAAAAGATAGCCGAAGCCGGCGTTTGCGCGATCTGCGTCGGATGCCTCTATGCGGACGATATCGACATCGGACACTGCCGACACCTGTTGTTCGAGCATGCCGCTCAGCGTTGCTACGTATTGTTTCTCGGCGGGGCTTTCTTCGACCGGCGTGAGGTTGTACGACTCAAAGTCGACAATCGCGATACCGGCCGCCGCCATTGCCAACGAGGGCAGCACGAAGAACAGCGAACACAGCAGCGCGCACTGCGCCGTGTGCGATAAGAACGCGTTGGCCATTCTTGGCATGATCCACCTCTGAACGGTGTCACGCGGCGGCATCAGCGCCGCTTGCGAAATGGCAGCACACCGCTCTGATCCGCGAGGGGCGAGGGCGGCGAAGCGCCGGGCTGCCCCGATTTGGGATACAGGGCGTCGAACTCTTGTCTGATCACCGCGTAACGCGTGTCGACGGCGGCCTCGATCGAGCGTTGTTCACGTGGCAGGTCGACGATGACTTCACCGACAAGGTGTGCCGGCGACGGCGACAGGAACAGAATACGATCGGCCAGCTGCACGGCTTCGCGCAGATCGTGGGTGACAAACAACACGCTGCTGCGATGCCGCGTCCAGACGCTCAACAAGAGTTCGCGCAGCAACTCCGCCGTCGGGTTGTCGAGCGAGACGAAGGGTTCGTCCATCAACAACAGCTGGGGTTGGATGACAAAGGCGCGTGCCAGTGCGACGCGTCGTTGCATGCCGATGGAAATCTGGCCCGGGTGGTAGTCGGCATAGCCGGTCAAGCCCATGGCGTGCAGCAGATCGTCTACCCGCCTCGCTGCCTCTTTGGAGCCGTCGGTGACCAACAACACGTTGTCTCGAACCGTCGACCAAGGAAGCAGGCGCGGGTTCTGAAACATGTAGCCCAGGCGACGTTCACGGGTGTCCGTCCATTCGATTCTGCCGTCGAAGGCAGTGTCGAGGCCGGCGATGAGGTGCAACAGCGTACTCTTGCCGCAGCCCGACGGACCGACGACCGCAACGAACTCCTCGCGCGCCATGCTGAACTGCAGGTCGGCAATGACCGGCTTGTCGGCGTTGCGGGCGAACGACTTTTGCTGAATATCGATTGTTAGCATCGTTGTCGCACTGTTATGCCGAGCGCCATTGGTTGGTGGTCTTCTCGAGCGGCTGAAGCAAACCGTATTCGATCACCAACATAATCAGGATGAACGCCATACTGTAGGCCATGATCGCCGTCACATCGAACAGGTGGAAATACAGGTGTAGCTGAAATCCGACGCCGTTGCTGCGCCCCAGCAGTTCGACCACCAGGACAATTTTCCATATCAGCGCCAGGCCGTTGCGCGCGGCAACGGTGAAATAGGGAAGCAGTTGCGGCAGAACGATGCGCCACAGGGTCTTCCATCGACCCAGTTGGAAGCTGCGCGCCATCTCCAGATAGTCGCGCTCCAGTACGCGGGCGCCTTCACGCAACGTGACCACCACGTTGGGAATCTTGTTGGCCGCGATCGCGAGTATGGCCGTTGTCTCGACCAAGCCGAACCAGATATAGCCGAGTACGATGATGACCAGGGCAGGGATGTTGAGAAACAGCACAAGCCACGGATCGAGCAGCAGATCGGCAGTGCGGAAGCGCCCCATGACGATGCCGATGACGCTACCGACCAGCATCGCGATCAAGAACGCGAGCGCCACCCGGGTAAGTGTGGCGCCGAGGTGCATCAACATATCGCCCGAGACCGTTTCGTGCCAAACGACGGCGACGACGTCGATCGGCGAGGGCAGTAGCGGGTCGGCGGCTATCATCGCAGCGGCCTGCCAGGCGGCGATCAGCGTAGCGGCCGAACCCAGACGTAGCGCAAGGGCGGAAGTCGACGTCGTCATCGCCCGTCAGTCGTCTGCCACGGCCCAGAAGGTGCCGGGGCTGAGGGTCGTGGCCTGTCCTGTCAGCTCATGACCGCCGATCTTGGACAGGGTCTGCCAGAGACGCGCCGCAGCCTGTACCTGGGCCGGCGTCATCGGCTGTGGGATGCCTTCACGATAGCCATCGCGTAGCGCAACGAACTCGGCATCGTTGGCGGCGCCCATCAGCGGTCTGAGTCGCTCCCAGGCCTCATCCGAGGTCTGCAGCAGATTGCGTGCGCGCGCTATGGCCACTTCGAAGGATTCCACCAGGCGCTTGTTTTGTTCGGCCCACCCGGCGTCGAAGACGTAGCCGATCAACGGCGGCTTACCGTCTATGCCAAGCTGCTGTGCGGCCTCTCCGGCATCGAGCAGCACGCGCATGCCCTGCGCGCGCAGGCGTGCGACATACGGCCAGAAATTGATCACGGCGTCGATGCGGCCGCGCTCGAGTTGGTTGTTTAGCAGCGGCGGGGCACCGAAAACCGGGATGACGGTATCCGCCAGGTCATCCAGGCCCTGTTGCATCGCCAGGGCGCGCAGCAGCAACCAGTTCTTGTCGAGTGGGCCACCGGCGATACCGAGGCGCTTGCCCTGCAGTTTCGACAGCGAATCGATGTCGGAATCTGCCGGTACGACCAGCGAGCCGGCCGCAGTCGAGTAGGGCAGGAAACTGAAATTCTTACCGGCCGCACGTTGCCGGGATACCCAGAGCCAATCGGTCAGCGCCATGTCGACCTCCTTGCCCTGCAGCGCCACCATGGTTGCCTGTTTGCCGGCCAGCGGCAGCACCTCCAGGCGGAAGCCCTGTTCGACGTCGAAGCCATTGTGTCGCAGCGTATCGAGTTCCCAGTTGGCTGTGCCGAATTTGAGCACTGCGATGCGAATACCGGGCTCGGCGGCAAGGCTGTCACCGACGGCGGCGATGAACAACAGCACGAACAGCCAGGGTAGCGTTCGGCTGCGGGCTGCGTCGATCGTCTTGACCACTGTGGCGGTCTGCATGGGCGTCTCCCCGGTGTCGGTGGTGGCGATTTGGCGCTTTTATTGCGTCGTAATCGAGGTGTTACGGCACATCGATTGTTCCCACTGTTAAAGCAAGTCGTGGGCCAGTAGAGCCACCGGGGAGGCGTGTTGCGCTATTTTTACCTGCCGGCAATCCTGTTCGGATTGTTTGCGACGCCTGTGTTTGCCGAGACCGGCGTGCACTTTTCAGAGATCGCCCCGGGGCTCTATCTGCGGCCCGGCGTTCAGGCGGTTTCTAATGCAGAAAACGAGGGCCGCATCGCCAACTTGGGATTCGTGGTCGGCGAACAACGAGTGGCGGTGATCGACGCAGGCGGCAGCTACGCCGAGGGACTTGCCGTGCTGCAGGCAATCCGCGCAATCACGGACAAGCCGATCCAGTGGTTGATCGTCACCCATATGCACCCGGATCACAGCCTGGGTGCGGCGGCGTTCGCCGATCAGGGGATCGAGATCATCGGTCATGCCAATCTTGCTGATGCCTTGAACCGTCGCCGTGACGCCTATGTGAACCCGGTGAAAGACTACCTTGGGCCTCAGGCGGAAGGCACGAGGATCGTGCTGCCGAATACCGATGTGTCGGTCGGCCAGCCACGCCGCCTCGATCTGGGCGGCCGGGTGCTGACGTTGCAGGCGCATCCCACAGCGCACACCAACAACGACCTGACCGTTTACGACGAGCAGACCGGCGCACTGTGGCTTGCCGACCTGCTGTTCGTCGATCATATCCCGGTGGTCGACGGCAGCGTGCTGGGTTGGCAGCAGGTGATGCAATCGCTGGCCGAACAGACGCCGACGATGATCGTGCCGGGGCATGGCGCGGTGCAGGCGCATTGGCAACCGGCGCTCGACAGCCAGAAGCGCTATCTACAGGCGGTGGCAGATGGTGCGCGCCGCATCATCCGTCGCGGCGGCGATATCAGCGAAGCGGTCGATGTGGTCGCCCAGGACGAGCGCCGGCGCTGGCTGTTGTTCGATGATTTTCACGGGCGGAACGTCACCGCCATTTTCACCGAGCTGGAGTGGGAGTAGGGCAAAGTGGGCTGAGCACGGCAATTTGGCACCGAACTTGGATTGCTACTGGGTTGGTTGGCCGAGCAACCGCAATCGTGGAGAGCGCGCATGGTGCCTGTTACAGAAGTGGGACGGAAGTCGATCAGGAAGCCTCGGCGTCGGCACACCTCGGCGTGGTTGTTGCTGGTGGTGATTGCCGCCGCAGTTGCAGCCCAGGCGCAGGCGGCGCAGCAGTCCAGCGCACGTTGGACGGAGATCCAATCCGCGATACTCGGTGACACACCCGTTGCCGACGGTGCCGAATTGATCGCGCTGGATACGCCGAGCCGCGCGCAGGATGCAGCGGTGGTCCCGGTCGAGATCGCCACCAAGTTCGATCAAACACCGCAACGTCATATCCGCAAGCTATTCCTGATTATCGACAACAACCCGTCACCGGTCGCCGCCATCTTCGAGTTTCCGGGTGACCGCAACTGGAAGACGATCTCGACCCGCATCCGCGTGAATGCCTATACCGATGTGCGCGTCGTAGCCGAGTTGAACGACGGTAAGACCTACATGGTGTCGAACTTCGTCAAGGCCTCGGGCGGTTGTTCGGCGCCTGCGCTGAAGGACCCGGCGGCCGCGATGGCGCAACTGGGGCGCATGAAGCTGATCGTGCCGGACGACAATGTCGACGACCTGCTGCTGGCAAAGCTGATGGTCCGTCACCCCAACAGCTCGGGGCTGCAGTTCGACCAGATCACGCGCAACTACATCCCGGCCGACTATATCCGCAGCATCGAAGTCACGTACAAGGACGAGCCGCTGTTCAAAGTGGCGACCGATATCTCGATCAGTGAAAATCCGATGATTGCGTTCGGTTTCGCTGCCGATTCGTCGGACGGCAGCATCGATGTGCAGGTCAAGGATTCGGAAGGGCGCGAGTTCGAGCAGTCATTCCCGGTCGTTCCAACCAACTGACGGTAGTGGGTGGACATCGCCGGCCCGGCCCGGCGATACACCCGTCGCGTGTGCCACAACGGGTGCAGGGTGTTCAGAAACAGCGCAGCGTGGACTCCGCCTGCACCTCGCGCAGATTGGTCACGGCGGCCTTCGCCCAGTTCGATCCTTTATATACCGCGACCCGGCCCTGTCCCTGCATCTGCTGCAGTCCCAACAGGGTCTCGACGCGCTCGTATTCTTCGTAGGGTATCGACTCGGCAATGAAGTCCATGCTGCAGGAACACTTGCGCAGCAGGTCGGGCGACTTGCCGTTCGACAGCATACAACCCAGGACGTAGTCGGCAATAACCTCGGTCGGGTAACCGTTTGCGGCTGCTGATTTGGCGCACTCTTCGGCGAATGCACTCTGACAGCAAGTGGCGGCTAGCAGCGTGGCGGATGCCAGCAAGACCGGCAGTTTCATGTTATGTCTCCTGGTGTGAACCGTTGGCTTGTGTCATTGGGTCGCGTCCGAAGGGTGATAGCTGAGTTCCTCTTCCAGCGAATTGCCGTCGGGTTTGGCGACCCGTGTGCGAATCCGAACGAGATCGCCCGGCACCTGCTCTGAATAGACAAACAGGTATTCCTTTTGCGTATACCCGTCTACCTCTGCCAGTACCGGGTCGTCGACAAAGGGTACGACGGTAATCTGCGTCGCGTTGATTTGGCGACCGCCGACGTCGACCGGCGCGTCTTCGATCTGCGGTTCGCGGAAGGCGCGGCGGATGCGACTGCGGAAGTAGGCGCTGGATTGTCCGGTCAGGCGCGACATGTCGCGGATATCGCGTTCGAGGAACTGGATGGCGATCGGGTTGCCGCGGTAGCCGTGCGCGTCAGGGAAATCGATCTGATCGTCGCCGCTGAGGAAATCGAAAGACAGATCGCGACGTGCATCGTCGCGCACCTTGGTGACCGTCATCGATACCTTATCGGCCTTATCCGGCTGTCCCGTTTCGTGGCGCGCGAAGTCGTAGGTCAAGATCTGGCCTTGCTGTGTCTCGCGCAGATGGTCGCCCATGAAAACCAGTACCTGTGCCCGGTTGGCTTCAAGCGGCGGCTCGTCGGCGGCCGAGGTGAAACCGGGAGCCAGCAGCAAGGCAGCGGCGGCGGCGAACAATCCGACAGTTATGCGTGACACAAGTCTTCTCCAGCGGCTGGATGGTGGGTTCGGTACATCGCAATCACCCGAAAAACCGTTTCAACCAGGCAAAGAAGCCACCATCGTTTCTGGCCTCTTGGGTGGTTGCCGGCTGCTGTGGTTTGCGGGCGGGGGTGACCGCGGGTGCCGGCTTGGGTGCAGGTGCCGGCCGGGGAGCGGCGGCGCGCACCGCACCCTGAGTCATCGCCAGGCGACGTTGCTCGTAGTGTCGGCGCAACACCGAGTCGCTGGGCGGCCGGTCTGCCGCGAAGCGCTTGGCGGATTCGTAGTGGCGTCGCAGCGTCGAGTCTTGGGGATAGGTCGCTGTGTACATGGCGGCTCCTCGGTCGTTGTCGTAGGTAAAGGCGAAGCGGCTCAACCGCCACCGGCAACGAAGATGCCGAATGCCCTGGGGCCTTCGCCGGTCGCGATACGTCGGATCAAACTCAGGTCGCGGCTGTCGAGTACCAGCAACTCGTTACTGAACCAGCTGGCCACGTACACCTCGTCGCCGGATGGCGCCACGACAATCCCTTCGGGAAATTCGCCCGTCTCCACTTCGGCGGTCACTGTCAGCGACTGCGCATCGATGATCGAGACACTGTTGGCGTGCTGATTTGAAACATAGACCTGCTTGCCCTGGGGGGCTATGGCGACACCGTACGGTGTGCTGCCGACAGGGACTGTCGCCAACGTTTGCAGCGTGTCGGTGGCAATCACGCTGACGTCGTTGCTGGCGACGTTGGCGACATACAGGCGCTCACCGCTCGGGTCGACCCCCAGTCCGAACGGTCGTTGCCCGGTGAGCGCGCGCCCGATGACCGCATTTTTGTGCGTGTCGATCACGCTGATCCGGTCATCGTCGCGATCGGCGACGAACACCCGTTTGCCGTCGGGGCTGACTGCGACGCCGGAAGGTGCCTTGCCGACAGGGATGCGCGCCAGGATATCCAGCGAGTCGGCGTCGAGCACGAACAGGCAATCGTCGAACCAGTCCGCGGCGTATACCCGGGTGCCGTCTGGGCTGAGTGCGATGCCCAGCGGACCCTTGCCGACGTCGCGTTGCGCATCGATGCGCTGCGTACGCTGGTCGATGCGGTAGATCTTGTGCGTCTTGGGGTCGCTGATAAACGCGCGCCGGCCGTCACGTGACGCCGCAACACCGGCCGGCGCTGCACCGACGGCGATGGTTTGCGTGGCCTCACGTCCGGCCAGATCGATCACCGAGACCGATTGACCATCCTGGTTGGTGACGTAGGCAAACGGCTCAGCGCACGCCATGCCGTGTGAACAGATGATAAGCGCCGAGCCGATCAGCGACGATCGCAGAGTCATAGGGGCGGCGGATCGTGGTGCGCTCACGAGCCCCCTTCGGCGAGCTTCTTGACGTTGTCGAGTCCTGATTCGTAGACGCCGGTCACGGCATCGACGGCGGCCTGGTCGCTCAACTCGGGCGGGGGATCGTTGTTGGGGTAGCCGCGGTAGAAAGCGCCTTTCCAGGTCACAGTGCTGCCGCCGGGCGCTTCTTTGACGCTGACCCACGACGAATAGTTGGTGACCGGCAACACAGCCACGTCGACGTCTTCGATGCGATAGAACAGGCTGTGCTTTTCGCCGTCGTATTTTTCGAGCTTTTCGTGGATCTTGCCGCCGTTGCCCAGGGTCAGGGTACGGGTTGCGCCGGGCGCGTTTCCACCTTCACCTTCGATGCCGGCGACCGCAGGATGCCAGCTCATATCCTGAAAATTGCCGATCAGTGCCCACACGGCGTCGGGCGGGGCAGCGATATCGCGGGTGATGACCACCTTCTTGCGGGTCGGCCCGTGGGCGTAGGCTAAGCTACTGAGTACGATGAAAAAGGCTGTGGTGACAATCAGCAGTCGTTTCACGGAAGGCGTCTCCCTCTCTGGCGGCCAATGGCGGTAGAGGGGCGCAGCAAACTCTGTGCCGTTGCCCCCGATGGCCGGCCGACCGGAGGTGCGCCCGTTCTACTTGGTAAGCGGGATACGTGCGATGACGCCGGTGTGGCGTGCGATGCGTAACGCCGGTGACACGCTATGTCGCACCCGGGCCGCGATCGCGTTTCACGATCTGAAACCGTCGCGTTGGCGACGCAGTCGCGCCCGCATGCCGTGGTCTCGCCCGCGATCGGCAGTTGCGTGGTATGCGGCTTGCTACAGTTGGAAAGCATCCACGTTGAAAGGTCACCTGCGAATCGATATGCGGAAACCACTGTGCCTGGCGCTTGCGCTGATTTTCATGCCAATGATCTGTCATGCGCTGACATTCGACATCGGATTGATCAGCCGGGTACCCGTGGAAGATATCCCGCTGACCTCGCTCGAGCCGCGTATCGACGACAACGGCATCGCGGGGGCCGAACAGGGCATACGCGACAACAACACGACCGGACGATTCACCGGCCAGGAGTTCGTGCTGAGCTCGCACGTACTGGCGCAAGGTGAGACAGCGGCCGACGCATTTCGCGACATGCACGCCAAGGGGATCCGCCTGTTCCTAATCGACCTGACGGCTGAAGATCTGCTGGCCCTGGCGGATCTGCCCGAGGCGGCCGACAGCCTGCTGTTCAACATCAGCGCACAAGACAACGAACTGCGCGTGCAGGCGTGTCGCGCTAATCTCCTGCACACGGCACCGAGCAGGGCGATGCTGGCCGATGCCTTGGGCCAGTACCTGTCATGGAAGCGCTGGACCGAGTGGTTTCTGGTTGTGGGCAAGACGCCGCAGGACCGTGCCTTTGCCGCCTCGCTCGAACGTGCGGCCAAGCGCTTCGGCGGCGCCATCGGCGAACGCAAGGACTGGACCTTCGAGTCAGGTGCCGGTCGGACCGATTCGGGGCATTTCAACGAGCAACAGGCGGTCAACGCCTTCACCCAGGTGGATGACTACGACATCCTGCTGGTCGCTGACGAGGCCGATGATTTCGGTGAATTCCTTGCTTATCGCACCTTCCTGCCACGCCCGGTCGGCGGCACCCAGGGATTGCACGCGACCACCTGGAGCGGTGTGTTCGAGCAATGGGGGGCGACCCAGTTTCAGCGGCGTTTCCATGAAAAGACCGGCCGTTGGATGACGCCGCTCGACTATGCCGCATGGCTCGCGGTACGCAGCGTCGGAGAGGCTGCGACCCGGGTCAACAAGACGGAGGTGGCAGCATTGCAGCAGCACATGTTGAGTACCGATTTCAAGCTCGCGGCGTTCAAGGGTGTGCCGGTGACCTATCGCGACTGGAACGGTCAGATGCGGCAGCCGATATTGATCGTATCGCGGCGGATCCTGGTTTCGGTTTCGCCGCAGGAAGGATTTCTACACCAGTTTTCACCGCTCGATACGTTGGGATACGACCGCCCGGAAGTGACGTGCAAGCGCTGAACAAATAACAACTACACGAAGTTTGAGTCGACGAGGAGAATTCGAGAAATGATGCAACGAACGATAAAAGGTTCGGCGTATGCCTGTGCCATGTTGATGATGGCGGGTATCGCGAGTCAGGTACAGGCCTACACGGTTTACGTATCCAGCGAGAAAGACAACACGATCTCGATTGTCGATGGCGAGAGCCTGAAGCTGCTGGAACAGGTGAAGGTCGGCGAACGGCCGCGCGGCATTGCGCTGAGCAAGGACAAAAAGGTGTTGTTCGTCTGCACCAGTGACGAGGATCACATCGAAGTGCTCGATCTTGCCACGCGCAAGGTGACCCATACGTTGCCGTCGGGTCCCGACCCCGAGCTGCTGGCATTGGGACCGGAGGGTCGCTATCTGTACGTCGCCAATGAAGACGACAACATGGTGACCGTGGTCGATGTCGAAAACCGTAGCAAGGTGGTCGAGGTGCAGGTGGGCGTCGAACCGGAAGGCATGGGTGTCAGCGCCGACGGCAAATGGTTGGTCAATACCTCCGAGACCACCAACATGGCGCATTTCATCGACCTTTCGACCAACGAGGTCGTCGCCAACGTACTGGTCGATCAGCGGCCGCGTGTCGCGCAGTTCACGCCGGACAGTCGCCAGGTGTGGGTATCTTCAGAGATCGGCGGTACGGTCAGCGTGATCGATGTCGAGAGCAAGAGCATCACCAAAAAAATCGGCTTCGAGATACCGGGGATTCGTGCCGAGTCGATTCAGCCGGTCGGCATCGTGATCTCAGACGACGGCAAGCGCGCGTTCGTCGCGCTTGGACCGGCCGCGCGGGTGGCGGTGATCGATACCGAAACGTTGGAAGTCGAGAAGTACCTGCTGGTCGGGCAACGGGTGTGGAACCTGGCGTTCTCTCCGGATGGGTCGCGTCTGTTCACGACCAATGGCGTGAGCAACGATATGTCGGTGGTCGATCTCGAAAAACTGCGTGTACGCAAGACCGTGCCGGTGGGTCGGTTGCCGTGGGGTGTGGTGGTCGCACCTTGAACGAACCGTCTGCCGAGGTCGGCCCGGCGCTCGATATCGAGGGCGTTGCATTCGCTTACGGGCAGCGCAAGGTGCTGCAGGATGTCTCGTTCCAGGTGCCGCCGGGCCGCTTCTGCGTACTGCTGGGCGTCAACGGTGCGGGCAAGACCACGCTGTTCTCGTTGCTGACCCGTCTGTTTTTGTACCGCCAGGGACGCATCGAGATCCTGGGTCACGATCTGCGAACCGATGGGCGCGCGGCACTGGCGCAGTTGGGCGTTGTCTTTCAGCAGCCGACGCTCGACCTCGATCTGAGCCTGATGCAGAACCTGCGATACTTTGCGGTGCTGCAGGGCATGGCGCCGGCGCTCGCCGAACAGCGCATCGCAGCCGCGTTGAACGACATCGGCCTGGCCGACCGGGCGGGCGACAAGGTGCGTCAATTGAGCGGCGGTCAGCGCCGTCGCTTGGAGCTGGCGCGTGCCCTGGTCCATCAACCGCGTTTGTTGCTGGCCGACGAGCCGACGGTAGGGCTGGATATTCACAGTCGCCACGCGATTCTGCAGCAGGTACGTCAAGAATGTCGTGAGCGCGGCGTCGGTGTGCTGTGGGCGACGCACCTGGTCGACGAAGTCGATAGCGACGATCTGGTCGTCGTGTTGCATCAGGGCGAGGTGTTGAAACAGGCGACCGCAGAAGTCCTGCTGCGTGATACCGGCACGGCGACGGTCGAGCAGGCCTTCAACACACTGACACGGGATCGCGCCGCGTGACCGTCGTTCAATATACGCGCTGCCTGCTGGGGATCTTCAAGCGCGAGGCGCTGCGTTTTATCCACCAGCGCGAGCGCTTCTTCGGCGCCCTGGTGCGGCCCCTGGTGTGGCTGTTCATCTTCGCCGCGGGCTTTCGCTCGATTCTCGGCGTCTCGATCATTCCGCCGTACGAGACCTACATCCTCTACGAGGAATACATCACGCCCGGGCTCGCGGCGATGGTATTGCTGTTCAGTGGTATGCAGGGCTCTTTGTCGATGGTCTACGACCGCGAGATGGGCAGCATGCGGCTGTTGATGGTCAGCCCGTTTCCACGCTGGTACCTGCTGGTGTGCAAGCTCACGGCAACCACGTTGGTCGCGATGCTGCAGGTCTATCTGTTTCTGGCGATCGCCTGGCTATGGGACGTACAACCGCCGCCCATCGGTTACCTGGCGGTCTTTCCGGCGCTGTTGTTGTCGGGTTTGATGCTGGGCGCGCTTGGTTTGTTCCTGTCGTCGATGATCCGCCAGCTCGAGAACTTCGCCGGGGTGATGAACTTCGTGATCTTCCCGATGTTCTTTGCATCCTCCGCGCTCTACCCCTTGTGGCGCATTCGCGACGCGAGCGTGCCCTTGTACCAGATCTGTCTGTACAACCCTTTCACGTCGGCTGTCGAACTGATTCGCTTCGCGCTTTATGGTCAAGTCAACTGGGAGGCCCTGGCATGGGTCGTTGGTGCACTCATCGTCTTCCTGGGGGCATCGATCTATGGCTACGATCCCGCACGCGAACTGATCAAGCGCAAACGCTGACAGACAACCCTTCGAGAAAACACGCCGATGACGAAACACAGAAGAAAACGTTCGACGACACTCACCACCGGTTTGCTGTTGCTGCTGACCAGTCATGTCGTCAGCGCGTCGGAGGAACGCGACTGGCCGTGTGAGCAGGTGTATGTGCCGGAAGTATCGGCGGCCGTGGTATGGGATGGTCCCAACATCGACGGCGTGCTCGACCAATGGCGCCAACAAGCTGATGTCGAGGCCCTGGTCAGACAATTGACCGCCCGGCGAGCGGCGGCGGCCGATGCCCAACCGGCCATCGAGGCCTTCGCCAAGCAGCAGCCGCCGGCCGAGCGCAATGGCAAGCTGACCCTGTTGTTTGCCGGTGTCTGGCAGTCACTCAATGCAGACCGGCGCAAACTGAACAACGGAATTCTCCGCTATGCACGTGATCAGCAGCAGCGGGCCGAGAAGCTCGACGCGCACTTGGTGGAGATGGTCAGGCTGGAGAACGATCCGTCGGCGCAAGCCGGCGAAAAGCTGAGTGCCTTGCGCAAGCAAGTCGACATCGAACAACGGGTGTTCGACGATCGAGAGCGCACGATACCTTTCTTGTGTACGCGGCCTCGCGTGCTCGAGCAGAAGCTCGGCGAACTCGCCCGCAGTATTGCCTACCAGCTGGAGTGACCTGATTCTACCGGCTGGTCAGCACGCGCTGACTGCGCAGCCGCTATTTCATCGGGACAGGAGAGGCCACTGCGAACGGCAGGTCGGCCGCTTGCCAGCCGTCATTGCCCTCCGGAAACCACATCACGTTCTTGTAGCCGTAGGATGCAGCGCGTTGTGTTGCGTTCCATGACATCCAGCAATCCGCCTGGCAATAAAAGATGATCGCCTGGCGGTCGTCTCCCCGGGTCAGCAACGCCAATTGACTGCGAAAGTAGTCTTCGAGTTCATCCGAGAGGCGTCCGAAGCCAACGTTCGGTAGCCATACCGACCCGGGTATGTGCTGACGTGGCGGCGGCAGCCACAGGGCGGTGGGGCTGAGGTTCTTCGGCTTCGGCGGGCTGGGCATGACGTCGACCAGCAACGGCCGCCCGGTCTCCTGAGCCAGCAATTGCCTGACGGTGTCGGTGTGGATGGTCTCGCCGCCGGGAACCGTATCGGGCACAGGTGCCCTGAAATCAGCAATGCGGTAGCCGTCGGTGGAAAAAAAAGATGTCTGCCCGTCGGCCATGGGAGCGACCGCGAAGAGCAGACATAAGGAGGAACACAGTGTGACGTCGCGATACCGGTGGAATCGCCCGCACGTCATGGGGTGCCGGATAGCTGAACATTCGGATCGGCTATCACGTGATTGTCCTGACCCAGCAACGGAACCTGGTATTCGAACAGAATGTGTTCGATCTCCGGCTTCAGCTGCTCGATCAGACTGTTGACCTGATGCTTCCATTGGCGCTCGCGGTGGCGCAGCCCCATCGAGACATTGAACGCCAATTCGACGCCATCGACCTTGGCGGGGAGTGGGGTTACCTTCAGTGGTGGTGAATGGCGTGCCGCGGCATAGGCGGCAATAGGCCCCCAGATCACGGCGATATCGATATCGCCGGAGGCCACGTCGTTGACCGCTTCACGCGCCGGTGAAAAATGTCGCGTATCGACGGTGAGCTGGTAGGGCTTGGTCTGGTCCATCAGGTCGTAACGCGTCAGCAGGGTCGCCGGCGGCGTACCGGCTACGATGCCGAGCTTCTTGTCGCGCAAGGCGGGATCGTCGAGGCCGGTAACCAGAGGTTCGTCGGCCCTTTGTACCAGGCAATACACGGAACGGTAATAGGGGTTGCTGTTCTGTACCATCTCGTTGACCGACGTCACGCCCATGACCAGATCGCAGAGGCGGGTGCGCAGCGTGTTGCGTACGAAACCGATACTCTGCGGCCACCAGCGATAGTGCAGGGGGCGGTCGAGTTTCGTCGCGATCAACTGCGCGATACGGTTTTCGAAACCTTCCATCTTGTCGTTCGAAAACGGCAGGTTGTTGGCGTCACCGCAAACCGCAAGGTATTCGGTATTGCGCCCCTCGCGGTCGGCCGGCGATGCACACACGCCCAGCCCTAAGAGTAAGAGACCCAGCCCCCATCCCAGCAGGAAGAAGGGGCCGGGCCGCGAGGTACTCTGTAATGCCTCAGCTTTCACCGGCGGTGGTCACTATTTGACCTTGGGGAACTTCGCCGGGCGGGTGGCACCGGGTATCGCACCGTCCGCGCGAGCCTTCAGATAGGCATAGATATCGTCGAGGTAGGGCAGTACGTTCATGTTGTCGGCAAAGCTCGGCATGACCAGCGTGCCGTCCTGCTTGCCGCGTACAACGACGTCGACGAACTTGGCGAAGTCCATGACGTCCATCGATTTGATCAATGCCGGCGCATAAGAACTGCCGAGGCCGGCCGGCCCGTGACACACGTGGCATTCGGAATGATACCGGCGGAAACCGTTATAGGTACCGAAGTCGACTTTGCCGTCCTGAAAGAAATAAGGCGTATCGGCGTTGAAGGTGAATTCGCGATAGTCGCCGTCGGAATCTGATACGGCCAGCGAGCTGCCGGCGAACAGACTGCCACCGATGATGGCGGCAACGGCGACATGTTTGATGCTGCTTTCAAGTCCCATGTTGTCCCTCGAATCCTGAATCTGGGTATGCGTTCTTTTGTGAATACCGCCGCCCTCGAGGGGCGGCGGTTGCGCTTTGCAGACAGGTCTTAGTCAGGCAGTTCGAACACGGTCAACTGGCCACCGAGCTGGGTGTACTCGCTCAGTGACGCGTAGGCACCGACTGCACCGAGACCGGCGGTCGGATCTTCGAGGCCAGCAGCCATACCGATGCCGGCCCAGCCACCGAGTCCCGACAACACGGCGATGTATTGCTTGCCGTTGTGCATGTAGGTGTTGACGTTGCCGATGATGCCCGACGGGGTCTTGAACTTGTACAGTTCCTTGCCGGTGTTGGCATCGACTGCCTTGAGGTAGCCCTCGAGCGTGCCGTAGAACACGACATCGCCAGCGGTCGACAGCGCGCCGCTCCATACCGAGAACTGCTCAGGGTTGGACCACAGGATCTTGCCCTTGTCGGCGTCCCAGGCAATGAAGTTGCCCAGGTGGTCGCCGCCCGGTGCAGGGTACATGCTCAGCGTTGCGCCAACGTAAGGCTGGCCGGCCGTGTATGACACCTGGAACGGCTCATAGTCCATGCAGACGTGGTTGGTCGGTACATAGAACACACCGGTTTTCGGCGAGTAGCTTGCCGGCTGCTGGTCTTTTGTACCGAGTGCCGCCGGGCAGATGCCGGTGCTGTTGACGTCTTCGCCGTTCTGGTGGGTCGAATACTTCGCGACGACCTGCGGACGGCCGGTCTCCATATCGACATGGGTAGCCCAGTTGACGGCAGGGTCGTACTTCTCGGCAACCAGCAGCTCACCGTTCTCGCGGTCCATGGTGTAGGCAAAGCCGTTACGATCGAAGTGCACGAGCGCCTTGCGCATCTTGCCGCCGATCTCTTTGTCGACCAGGATCATCTCGTTGATGCCGTCGTAGTCCCACTCATCGTGCGGCGTCATCTGGTAGACCCACTTGGCCATACCGGTGTCGGCATCACGTGCCCAGATGGTCATCGACCAGCGGTTGTCACCGGGACGTTGTACCGGGTTCCAGGTACTCGGGTTACCGCTGCCGTAGTACACGAGGTTCAGATCCGGATCGTAAGAGTACCAACCCCAGGTTGTACCGCCGCCGATCTTCCACTGGTCGCCTTCCCAGGTAGCGGTGCCGGAGTCTTTGCCGACCGGCTTGCCGAGATGGGTGGTCTTCTGCGGATCCATCAGGGTGTCGGAGTCCGGACCCATGGAGTAACCGCGCCAGGCCTGCTTGCCGTCTTTGATGTTGTAGGCGGTCAGATGGCCGCGTACACCGAACTCACCACCGGAGATACCGACGTACACCTTGTCTTTGACAACCATCGGTGCACTGGTGCCGGTTTCACCCTTCTTGGGATCGCCGTTGGAGACCGACCAGACTTTCTCGCCGCTCTTGGCATCGAGTGCGACCAGCGTGGCATCGGCCTGGTACAGGAAGATCTTGCCATCACCGTAAGCGACGCCACGGTTTACGGTGTCACAACACATCACGGGGATGACGCTGGTGTCCTGGCGTGGTTCGTATTTCCAGAGGATCTTGCCTTCGTTTTTGAGGTCGAGGGCAAAGACGGTGTTGGGGAAGGGCGCATGGACGTACATCACGTCGCCGATCACCAGCGGACCACCTTCATGGCCGCGCAGAACGCCGGTGGAGAAAGTCCAGGCCACCTTGAGGTCTTTGACGTTGTCGGCGTTGATCTGATTGAGTTTGCTATATCGCGTGCTGGCGTAGTCGCCGTTCTGCATTACCCAGTCGTTGGGGTTCTCCTGCATCTTCAGCAACTCGGCATTCGCAAAAGCGGTGCCGGAGGAGCCGAACGCGATGGCAGCCATCGCTGCCGCCGCTGTAGTTTTAAGTCGCATCATGTTGGTCGTGCCTCTCTGGTGAATACTTTTTCTGTGGGAAATCGTATTGATGCGTACCGGCGTCACCGACACCTGTACCCGACACTTGACCGTGAAACCGATGTGCTGCTGATTTCACGCTCGGTACCGTTTTCCCCCTCCCGTAGCCCGTGCGTTTTTAATTTGCGTCGAATAAACCACCGCGTCCCGGACGGCGTATTCGGGCCACCGACAATGCAAAGGCAGCAACCGTGCCAGTTCATCGGTCGGGCGGTGGGCGTCGTATTGAAAGCGGCGACCGTGTGTTCGCTCACCGCTGGCGAATCGCGGGGCAAGCGGATAAGCCCTTAATAAAAAAAGAAAATGGAGCGATAAATCGTGTCCTCATCGACGCGTGCTGCGGTGTCGCCGTTGTTTTGACGCATTGCGCAAATCGTGCACCGACGAGCCTGTCATATGGCGGCCGCGCCAAGGCCTATGCACCTGTCACCAGGTTGTGTCACGGGGGTGACACCGGTGAATTTCGGGGATTTTTCTTTGTACTTTCCGGCAGTCGCGTTAGGGTGAGTCATGCACGAGTTGTATCCCGCTATTGACCCGTATCTCGCTGAACACATCGACGTGGGTGAGGGTCATCAGGTGTACGTCGAGCAGTGTGGCAACCCGGCTGGAGAACCGGTTGTTTTCCTGCACGGCGGCCCGGGTTCAGGCTGTAATCCGGTACATCGCCGTTTCTTCGATCCGTCTCATTACCGCATCATCTTGCTGGATCAGCGCGGCTGCGGTCGCTCGCGGCCATTGGGAAGCACCGAGCACAACGACATTGAATCGCTGGCCGGTGATCTCGAGACGATTCGCACGCGGCTGGCGATCGCGCGGTGGCAGGTTTTCGCGGGATCATGGGGCGCAACCCTGGCCGTGTTTTATGCCCGGCGTTATCCCGAGTCGGTTGTATCGATGGTACTGCGCGGCGTCTTTCTTGCCAGGAGCGAAGACCTGGCGTGGTTCTTCGGCGACAGCGGCGCTGCACGTTTCTTTCCCGATGCCTATGAGCAGTTCGTTGCCGATATCTCAGCGCCAACCGTTGCCGGCGTCATCGACGCCTATCACCAGCACATTCACGGTGCCGACACCGGGGTCGCATTGCATTGGGCTGTGCGTTGGGTGACGTGGGCCGATCGCCTGGTGACCTGGACGCTGGGCGAAACGAATAGCGCCGAGCCGCAGGATGAACAGCGCCTGCTGGCGAAGACACGGATCGAAACGCACTATGCGCTCAATCGCTATTTTGTCGGCGCATCGCCGCTACTGGACGACATCGATTCATTGGCGGAGATGCGTATTGTGATCGTCCACGGCCGGCGCGACCTGGTGTGCCCCGTGGAAGGGGCCTGGGCACTGCACCGTCGTTTGCCGGCGTCGCGCCTGAACATTGTGCCCAATGCCGGCCATCTGCAGATCGAGCCGGCGATGATCGACGCGCTGGTTCAGGAAACCGACCGCCTGCGAGCGTGACGCCTCCCGGCATCGCGCCTGTTGGCGATGCGATCAGAGCTCGCCCGAGATGATCCGTTTCGAGTTGCGCATATTGCGGAACACGATCGGCGCGACGTTGCCCTCACGGTGTTCGGCATGGATGCCCGACACACGTTGCTGCAGTTCGGCGTGATGCGGCGATTTGCTGCATACCGGATCGGCATTGGTCGCATCGCCGGTCATCAGGTAGGCCTGGCAGCGACAGCCGCCGTAATCTTTGGCGCGCTCCGGGCAGGTGCGGCACGGTTCCTTCATCCAGTCTTCGCCGCGAAACTTGTTGAAGTCCGGCGAATCGCGCCAGATCCATTCGATCGAGTGTTCGCGCACGTTGGGAAACTCCAGGCCCGGCAGGATGCCGGCGGCATGGCAGGGCAGCGCGGTGCCATCCGGAGCCACCGCGAGGAAGATGCCGCCCCAGCCGCGCATACACGGCTTGGGTCGATCTTCGTAATAGTCCGGTACGACGTACAGGATGCGCATCTTGCCGTCGAGTTTCTTCTGGTATTCATGTGCAACGGCTTCGGCCCGCTGAACCTGGTCGAGTGTGGGCAACAACTGATCGCGGTTTTTCAACGCCCAGCCGTAGTACTGCGTGGTCGCCAGCTCGACATAGTCGGCTTCGAGCGAGTGTGCGAAGTTGATGATCTCTTCGATCTGGTCGGTGTTTTGCCGGTGCAGCACGAAGCACAGCACCATCGGGTAGTCGTACTTCTTGACCAGGCGCGCCATCGCCAGCTTGTGCTGGAACGAATCGTTGCGCGCGATGTGGTTGTTGATCTCTTCGTTGCTCGCCTGGAAGCTGATCTGAATGTGGTCGAGTCCGGCCTGCTTGAAGGCGCGGATACGCGCCTCGTCCATACCGACACCCGACGTGATCAGGTTGGTATAAAAACCCAGTTGATGGGCCTCGGCGATCAGTTCCTCGAGATCGTCGCGCACCAACGGTTCGCCACCGGAGAAACCGAGTTGCACCGCGCCCATCTTGCGCGCCTCACGAAACACGCGTTTCCAGTCGTCCGTGCTCAGTTCAGAGTCGAACTTGGCGATGTCCACCGGATTCGAGCAATACGGGCATTGCAATGGACACTTGTAGGTCAGCTCGGCGAGCAGCCAGTAGGGGTTAGGCAGATTTTCGGATCCACTGGTGCTCATGAGCAGTGCCTAGAAAGTTGAAAACATCGTTGCGCAGACCATCGGCCTCGGGAAACTGTTTTTCCAGATCGTCGATCAGGCTGGCGACCGTGTGTTCGCCGTTGCAACGGCTGAGGATCTCGCCGGCGGCAGGATTGAGTTTGATCATGCCCTCCGGGTAGAGAATGACGTAGGCGTTCTGTGCATCCTCCCATTGCAGGCGGAAGGTCGGCGCCATGACCGGTACATCGCCGGGTGCAAACTCGGTGCTCATGCTGCACCCTCGACGTTATGGTACGGCGGGCGCTTTTCGATGTAGGCCATCCACATGCAATCGAGCATGGTCCACAGGATGTCGAGTTTGAACTGCAGCACCTGCAGCATGCGTTCCTGTTGCTCGCGTGTGCGGTAGTAGTCGAGCGTGATCGACAGGCCGTGCTCGACATCGCGGCGCGCCTCTTTCAGCCGCTTGCGGAAATACTGGTAGCCGCGCTCGTCGATCCACGGATAGTGCTTCGGCCAGTTGTCCAGCCGCGATTGATGGATGGTCGGCGCAAAAAGTTCGGTCAGCGATGAGCTTGCCGCGACCTCCCATGGCTGTTGGCGCGCGAAGTTGAGGTAGGCGTCGATGGCGAACTTAACGCCCGGCAATAGAAAACGGTGTGACCACAGGTCTTCGCGCTTGAGGCCGACGGCTTCGCCGAGTAGCAGCCAGGCCTCGATGCCACCTTCATCGCCTTCGGTGCCGTCGTGATCGATGATGCGTTGCGCCCATTGCCGGCGCACGTCGCGGTCGGGGCAGTTGGCCATAATCGCGGCGTCTTTTTGTGGGATGGTCGTCTGATAGTAGAAGCGATTGGCTACCCAGCCGCGGATGGCTTCCTCGTCGAGCTGCCCCGAGTTCATGCGCTGATGAAACTCGTGGTTGATATGGTAGTAACGCTCCTTGGCGCGAATCCGTTTTTCGAATTCCTCGCGTGTCCAGGGCGCGTCGTCGCCCGAGTTCAGCGGTGCGGTCGCATTCACAATGTTATCTCCATGCCATCCTCGGCCACTTCGATGCCGGCGTCGTGCAGCGACTGCCGCTGCGCCGACTGTTCGTTCAGTATCGGATTGGTGTTGTTGATATGGATGAGGACCTTGCGCGGCCGATCCAAACGACGCAGACGCTCGACGATGCCGCCGTCGCCGGATTGGTCCAGATGGCCCATATCGATGCCGCGCTTGTTGCTGAAGCCGCCGCGGATCATCTCATCGTCGGTCCACAAGGTGCCGTCGACCAGTACGCAGTCGGCATCGCGCATATAGTGCTCGATGTGTTCGTCGATCTCGCCCAGGCCCGGCGCATAAAACAGGTTCTTGCCGGTCGACAGATCGCGCACCCGCACGCCGATGTTGTCGCCAGGCACGGTGTTGTGGCGGTGCGGCGAGTAAGGCGGTGCCTCGCTCTTCAGCGGGACGGCGGTAAACTCGATACCGGCAGCCTGCGGCATCGTGAACGGCGTTTCGTCGGTTGCAACCGGGTGCCAGTTCACACCGCGAAAATGCTGGAGGATGTTGAAGATCGGAAAGCCGGTGGTCAGGTCTTCTTTGACGGCCGCGGTGCAATAAACATCCCAAGGCTTGGTGTGTTCGCGTAGCAGCAGCAGGCCGGTGGTGTGATCGATCTGCGCGTCGACCAACAGGATCGCAGCGATAGCCGTGTCGCGGTGGGCGCGTGCCGGCTGCAGGGCCGGGAATGATTCGATCTGGGCGCGGATATCGGGCGAGGCATTGAACAAAACCCAATCTTCGTTATTCGCGCTGATGGCAATCGAAGATTGGTTGCGTGGCTTGGCTGCGATGCTTCCTTCGCGTACGCCTCGGCAATTGTCGCAGTTGCAGTTCCATTGCGGGAAACCGCCGCCGGCGGCCGAGCCTAGTATGCGAATCCGCATGATGTGCCTGCGTTAGTCCGGCGCTGTGTGACCGATCCGCTGTTCGATTCAGCGCAATGATTCTGGAAAGTCGGGATGAATCGGCCGCTTGCTGCAACGGCTCTTGTTTTTGGCCCGTCCGGCTCCGGATAGTGACCCGGACCGGACGGGCGCAGAATATTAACGGTTATTGATATACAGATTGATCTCGAAGCCAAGACGCAGATCTTCGAAGGTTGGGGTGCTCCACTTCATTTTCGATATCCTCGGTTGTTGATGAATGCTACCGGATACTGCATCGGCACTTTAGTTTAGACGATGTCAAAACGTCTGGGTTCCCGGTGTATTTAGCAAGCACGTCTGATGCCAACCCCTGCGGTGCCCTTGGGAGCGACATCGCCGCCGATTGCCGGCCTGTCGTTTGTCCCCGTCCGGTAGCGAAGTTGAACACTTTTGTGCCGCCCAAGTGACAATCGTCTCGCTGTCAACGCTGCAGGGAGCCCAGCCAGTCGGCGATGATGCGCATCTCGTCGTCGTTGACGTTCTGCATGATGCCCGTCATGGCCGCCGTCATGGCGTTTTTGCGGGCTTCCGACTTGATGTCCTGCAGCTGCTGATACAGGTAGTCGGCGTTCTGCCCGGCAAGCTTGGGGTACACCGGCAACACCGGTGCTCTGCCTTCTGCCCCGTGGCACGAGATACAGGTTTTTTCCTGGTAGAGTGTGGCGCCGTCTTTATCGGCCGCTGCGGTACCGCCGGCATGTACCGCTACGACTATCGCGATGGCGTAGGTGCTTCTCAAGCGCATAGGTCGAATTCTCCGTCTCTTTTCTTTATGTGACTTGCTGGTTGAGTTACGTGCGATATAGAACAGCTGGCAGCAGAAAACATGCCATCGCCATTCGCACAAATTTCGCCGGGAATATGGCGTGGCGCTGCGCAAGCGTATCGGCATGGCTGTTTGTGCCGACTGTGAGCCGGGCGACGCACAGTGCAACGCGGCGTGTCGCGCTTTGCGACGCTTGGTCTGGAAATGCCGGCGGCACGAGGTCGCCATTTATTGACCGATCAACTTGCGGCTACCGTCTCGCCGGCGTATGAACGAAAGAGAAGGTGGTGGTTTCCAATGCAAGGCGCGCGCAACGGCAGCCGCGTGTTGGGGGCGTCGTCGGCAGACGCCGGATGGCAGTAAGCAAAGGACAACAGTGTGAAGAAACCGATCTTGGGATTGCTGCTGGTCGCAGCATTGGGTGCTGCGGCCTGGTGGTACTTCGCCGAAAGCCCGGTGGATGCGTCGAGCGACCTGGTGTTGTACGGCAACGTCGATATCCGCGAAACCGATCTGGCCTTCAACAACAACGAACACATTCACCAGGTGCTGGTGCAGGAAGGCGACCGGGTGCGCAAAGGGCAGTTGCTGGCGACCTTGCACCGGTCGCGCCGTCAGGCCGAGGTGAATGCTGCCGCAGCCCGGGTTAAGGCGCGCGAGGCGGCGCTGGCGAGGCTGCTTGCCGGCAGTCGCCCGGAAGAGATCCGGCAGGCTACGGCCAATGTCGCCGCGGCCGATGCGCGCCTTGCCGACGCGCGCGCGACCTACGAACGTACGCGTGATCTTTCACGTCGGCAGGCCGCTTCGGCGCAGGCGCTCGACGATGCCCAGGCCGCCCTGAACACTGCGCGGGCCAACCTGAAGGTTGCGGAGGCGGCGCTGGCGCTGGCCGAAGAAGGGCCGCGCGCCGAAGACATCGAAGAGGCCAGGGCAATGCTGATGGCCGACAAGGCGCAACTCGAACTTGCGGAAGAGGTGCTCGCCGATACCGAGTTGCATGCCCCGGCCGACGGTGTGATCCGCAACCGGATTCTGCAGCCGGGCGACATGGTGTCGCCGCAGACGCCGGTGCTGACGCTGGCGTTGACCGATCCGGTCTGGGTGCGCGCCTATGCACCCGAAACGGTACTCGGCAAGCTGGTGCTCGGCACCTCGGCGCTGATCACCACCGATAGTTTCCCCGACAAGCAATACACCGGCTGGGTGGGCTATGTCTCGCCGACTGCCGAGTTCACCCCGAAAAATGTCGAGACCACCGAGTTGCGCACCCGCTTGGTGTACCAGGTGCGGGTGTTCGTGTGTAACCCGCAGGGTGAGCTGCGCCTCGGTATGCCCGCGACCGTGACGATCGCCATGGCGCAGGAGCAGGCGCAGACACCGGCGCAAGACGGGCAGGCGCCGCCGGACTGCGCCCGTCCGCAGGTTGAGTGATGTGGACGGCACAGCCTTGTCGTTCGAGGGCGTCAGCAAGTCGTTTCAGGTAGACGACCGGGTGATCCCCGCGTTGCGTTCGGTGGACGTGCGCGTTGCCGCCGGCAAGGTGACCGGCCTGATCGGCCCGGACGGTGCGGGCAAAACCACCTTGATGCGCCTTGCGGTCGGCCTGTTGAAGGCCGATGAAGGCGCGATCGATGTACTCGGCATCGATGTGCTGCGCGATCCCCTGGCGGTGCAGGCGGCGGTCGGTTACATGCCGCAGCGTTTCGGCCTGTACGAAGACCTGAGCGTGCAGCAGAACCTCGATCTGTATGCCGATCTGCAAGGTGTCGAACGCGCGTTGCGGCCCGAGCGCTATGCCGAACTGATGCACATGACCGGTCTCGGCCCGTTCACCGACCGGCTGGCGGGCCGACTTTCCGGCGGTATGAAACAGAAACTCGGGCTGGCCTGCACGCTGGTGCGGCCGCCACGCCTGCTGGTGCTGGACGAGCCGACGGTCGGTGTCGATCCGGTATCGCGCCGCGAGCTGTGGAAGATCATCTACCGCCAGGTCGGCGAGCAGGGCATGACGGTGCTGCTCAGCACCGCCTATCTCGACGAGGCCGAGCGCTGCGACGAGGTGATCCTGATGCACGCCGGCCGGCGACTGGGGCACGGCACCCCGCAGCACTTCAGCGAGCCGATGCGCGGCCGCACGTTTCGCGTGGCAGCGCCGAACATCAGCAAACGCAAGCTGCAGGCGCGTCTGAGCACCACGCCGGGGATCATCGATGCGATCATCGAAGGCGACCTGGTGCGCATCGTCACCTCGGCCGACGGTCTGCCGGACCTGTCGTCGCTTGGTGAAGACGGACATGCCCTGCGAGCCGAGGCGACACCACCAATCTTCGAAGACGCCTTCATCGCGACCCTGCACGACGACGCCACACACGCAACCGAAGGCGCATCGATGCACGCCATGCAACTCGACGCCAGCCCGGTCGACAGTGATGGTGCGGTCATCGAGGTACGCGACCTGCAACGCCGCTTCGGCGATTTCTACGCGGTGCGCAACGTGAACTTCCAGGTGCGGCGCGGCGAGATCTTCGGCCTGCTCGGTGCCAACGGGGCGGGCAAGTCGACCACCTTTCGCATGCTGTGCGGCCTGTTGCCGGTATCCGGCGGCGAGGTGCACGTCGCCGGTCTGGACCTGCGCCATGCCGGCGGCCGCGCACGTGCCCGGTTGGGGTACATGGCACAGCGGTTTGCCTTGTACGGCGATCTCACCGTGGCGCAGAACCTGCGCTTTTTCGCCGCGACCTACGGCCTGGGCGGATCGCGGGCCAGGCAGCGCATTGCCTGGGCGCTCGATGCCTTCGAGCTGGCGCCACATGCCGAGCAGAACAGTCGCGATCTGCCGCTCGGCTTCAAGCAGCGCCTGGCGATGGCCGCGGCACTGATGCACGAGCCCGAGATTCTGTTTCTCGACGAACCGACCTCGGGCGTCGACCCGCTGGCACGGCGCGAATTCTGGCAGCGCATCAATGCCCTGGCCGAATCGGGCGTCACGGTGCTGGTCACCACGCATTTCATGGACGAGGCAAACTACTGCGATCGATTGGTCATCATGGCCGACGGTGAGGTGCTTGCCGAAGGCACGCCGATGGACATGAAGGCTCGCTTTCGCGACGCGGCACACCCCGACCCGACGATGGAAGATGCCTTCATTGCGCTGATCGAGGCACATGCCGGGACACGCGAGGCTACCTCATGAACCGTGCCTCCCGCATGCGCCTGAGCGGCATGATCCGCAAGGAGAGCTGGCAGATCCTGCGCGATCCGTCGAGCATCGCGATCGCGTTCGTCATGCCGGTGGTGCTGTTGTTGCTGTTCGGTTACGGCGTGTCGCTCGATGCGCGCAGCGTGCCGTTGGCGATGGTGGTCGAGCAGCCCGATGCCAACTCGGCGAGTCTGGTTGCGGCTTTTGGTCATTCGGAATACTTCGAACCGAAGATGTTCAACAATGTGCAGGAGGCACAACAGGCTTTCGATGAACGCGTGGTGCGTGGCATCGTGTGGTTACGTGCAAACTTCAGCGAGCGGTTGCTGGCCAAAGGCGATGCGCCGATCGGCGTAATCATTGACGGGGTCGATGCCAACCAGGCGAGGATCACCGAGGGCTATATCCAGGGCGTGTGGCAGGCATGGTTGTTCAGCTATGCGCGCTCCAAGGGCGTCGAGATGACCATGCCGGTCACGCTCGAACCGCGTATCTGGTTCAACGCCGCGGTACGCAGCCGCAATTTCCTGGTGCCGGGACTGATCGCGGTGATCATGACCTTGATCGGCGCGATGTTGACCTCGATGGTG
>MWSE01000025.1_pt1 | contig 39584 bp, 26 predicted proteins | sample 1021931 | NCBI WGS metagenome assembly MWSE01 (sample SAMN06338154, study PRJNA374545) | mollusc metagenome | biome: marine bay; material: sediment; isolation source: gill 28 cm from animal B | host: Kuphus polythalamius | place: Philippines: Mindanao | collected 2011-09-12 | reverse complement strand
TCATGTTATGCCGTTGATTCCGGCGTGCTAGCTTGCCTCGCTGCCGCAATTGCGGGGCATGGTTTGATCAAAAGCATGCTTGGAGGAGAGTAAGAATGCTGAAAATAACACTAATGGCGGCCGGACTTATGTTGACCACGATCGGTTCTGTGCAGGCACAAGAGGCTTTCGACCCGGGCGTCCCGGCGCCTAAGGTTGCCGGTGACTACTACGATGGCGCCGAGAAAACGGTGTTCCACGTCAGCGAGACCCGCGACGAAAAAGGCTACTTGGGCATTCTCGGCAACGTCAACAACTACGTGAAGGCCTTGCAGGCCACCGGCAAGAAGACAGACGCGGTCATCGTGATGAATGGCGATGGTCTCGGCATGTTGCAAATGGCAAAAGAGATCGAGCTCGAGGCGGAGGCGAAGCTGCCCGGACGCATCACCGCGATGAAAGAAAGCGGGGTCAAGTTTCTGGTCTGCTACAACACGCTGGTCGGCCGCAAGATCGCTTTCGAGGATCTCTACGACGCGCATGAGGGAGACATCATCCCGTCCGGCGTCGCCGAGGTGGGACGACTACAGGCGAAGGGCTATCGACTGCTCAAACCTTGATGACTTCTTGAGCAACTGAGAAGACGCGGGCCGGGCGATGCTCCGTCATCGGCCGGCCCGAATGCATTGACGCGCCTCAGGTTGCCGCGTGCAACTGGATAACGTCGGCTGAAGCTTCGTTACCCGACACAGCCTGGGGAATCAGATCGGCAACCTGATTCAGCTGTTGCTGCCAGCGACCATACCAGGCCTTGGCGCGTTGACGATCCAGCACCGACAGGCAATCGCCTTCGACGCGATTCGCCGCTGCCCAGAAGCTCAGATTCTTCCAGTCGATATTGGTCATGACGTTGTCATCGAGCTTCGCCAGATCGATGACGCGCGCGCCGCGTGCCTCGGCCTGGGTCTTGGCTTGCGAACGATCGAAGAAGGCGTCGAAGTTGCTGCCGCGACCGTGGTTGCGAACAACGACAAACGATACGCCACGATGATCGGCGAAATCGTCGATCACGCGCTGCAGCAGATCGACGGAATTGCGGCTGCCATCGGTCACGTGCCAAATCGTAACCGGGATATCCAGTTCGTCGGCCAGTTCCAGTACACCGCTATCCTGTACCCAGCTCTGCAGCGCGCTGGCGCTCTGAGCCGGCAGATCGACCAGTACCACCTGATCGGCGTCCATCGCGGACAGCAGAATGCCATCAGCACTGGCGTTGTCGCGCAGGTTCAGCGGCTTGGTGTAGTCGGTATAGAAACGCAACAGGTCGCCATGCGATTGATCACCATCCAATGCCACGAACGGCTGGTTGCGATCGATGAATTCCTGCGCAAGCAGACGCGCCACGGTGGACTTGCCGACACCGCCCTTCTCACCGCCGACGAGATGAATATGGCTCATGACCCTATGCTCCTTGTTGGTGCCTTGCACCAATATAGTTCATTGATTTAACGAGGTTTTCTGCATCCGGCCGGACCGAAGGCGGGCGGATTATACCGATCGTTTATAACAAGGCTAGAAGCAAAACACGGCTTTGGTAAATCCGAACGGTGAGCGAGATCAAACATCGGTCATTCCGCTCGTCGCCGGAACTGCTTTCAGCCATGCACCGAATGCGGATTGGAGGCACGAATGCAGTTGGGTTTATCCGGGTTGCGGGGCGCACCGAGCCGCAGCGTGCGGCTAGCCGACCCTGCGCTGAGGCATCAGCGTTTGCGGCTTCGGCAAACGCCGTGTCTTCTCCAACATGCGCAACGTGGAGAGGTTGTTATTGTAGCGCGGCACGTCGGCCAGATCGACCCAGGCGACGGCGTTGGATTCGTGGCTGCCGGGGATGTCGAGGCGATCGTCGATCTCGACCAGAAATCGCATGTCATAGTGTCTGTGTTGTGGCCCACGTTCGCTGTGTGGAATGGTGTGCACGTCAACATCGAACAACGCGCTGCTTACCAGATGGATATGTTCCGCCGGCAGGCCGGTCTCTTCCTGGGTCTCACGCAGTGCGACGCGCAGAATGTCATGGTCGCTGTCGGCATGCCCGCCCGGTTGAAACCACTGAAAGTGTTTGCCGTGATGCAGCAACAGCACGCGGTCGCGCGCCGGGTTGACCACCCACACAGAACCCGTGATGTGCCCCGCCACCAACTCGCGATCGAAGCAATCGGGATGTTGCTCGATGAAACGTAGCGCGCGGGCAACATAGCCGGCCTCTGTATTGAACGGTGTGCGGTAGTGCAGAAGCAAGCCGATCAAGGTGGACCGATGCATGCTCAGGTCCCCGCCGGGTTCTGTATCGCAGCGATGGCCGCTGCTGCCGCTTCGTCGACATCGCCCTCGCTGCCGGCCAGCGTCAATCGGCCATAGGCCCCGACGGCGCGTACATCGATCAACGTGATATTGGCGGCCTTTTCAGCCTGGTTGGCGGCATACACGATATAACCGGCCGGTTCGGTTTCGAGGATGAACATACTCTGCCCCGGCAGAATCATTGAGCCTCGTCGATCCTGGCGGTTGATCAGCACCGTATGATCCGGCGTCATGCCGCGAATGATTTCCTGCCAGGCGATGCGACACGGCTCCCTGTGTTCCTGGCGCGCACCCATGCGGTTCAGCAGGATGCGCCCTGCTTCGACAACATCGCTTTGGTCGCGCTGGTGGATAACCATTGAACCGTAGGCACGTTCCACGACCTGCTGCGCCAGGTGCACGCGGGTCGACTTCAATGCAATGTCGGTCAGGCGGTGCACCGCCATACCGGGCGACACCTCAACCCAGAGGCACGCATCCCCGGGCACAGGCAGAAAGCCCTGCGATACGGTCGCCATGTACTCGGCGAGTTGTGGCTGCAGCGAGTCGATGTACACATAGGTGCGCAGCGAGATATTGCCGATGTTTGCCTGCATACCGCTTACCGACCCCGCAACCGGCCGCGGCACGACCTGCATCGTTCAGCAAAGGCGGCGATGCATCGCTCGCCGCGCGCATCGGCTAGGGTTGATGCACCACGAACGAGAAACGACTGTGGAACGAATAATCTTCGATCTGCAGCCGCACGTGATGGTCCGCATGTTCCTCGCAGCAACGGTCGAGATCGCTGAACAGGCGGTGTGGGTCTCCGCCGTAACAGCGTGGCGTTCCCCAAACTTCCCACTTGGTATAGCGTGGTGCAAGCTGTTCGGTGTGCTCGATACAGATCACGCAGCCCTTGCGCAGGCAATGGCCGATCTGCGACAGCACGCGATCGCGATTGCTTACGTCGTGTTCGGCGGCACTCGCTGACGATGTCATGTCTGAAGCTCCTGCTTGTTGTCGGTTGCACAAGCACAGCGTCTTTTACAGGCAGACACTGCATTAGGTGTGGCAGGTTAGCCACGCCGACGAGGCAGGAATAATCGATATCGGCACCCGCGGCCGGGCGCCCTTGTCTATGCTCGATAGATGCCAGACGACCCATCGACCGGGCCAATGGCAAGCGCGCATGAACTCGCGAGAATCGCACGACGACAGCCAAACCGTGTCACACGACAATGCCGGCAGGCATGGTATCCCACCGTACGTTGCAGGTGGTCGGTTCGGGGTGGTGCATGGAAATTCTCCGCTTTTGGCTTGCGGACAGTTATAAGCGCGTCGCCTCTTTGTTAAAAACAGATACTTTCGATCTAACCCATCGACGATTATCAATCATTGGTTTGCCCGCCTGGCGCGAGCCGTCGATGAGCGCCTTATAACCCCATCGATCAGTGGTATTTGCCTCAAGGGCCGTGGACTCAAGGCGCGGCGAGATTGCAACTGTCGACGCCTGTGCACGAGAAGCACCCGGACAACTTGTTGACTGTGATCATTGGAGATCACGTATCGACGAAAGCCTATCGAAAGAATTCGAATTATCGAATTGTTTTGTCACAGCACGCTCGCAAGACTCTGCCACGTGACGGTTTGGCGGTGAGTTCAATGCACGGGCAACACACAATACGAGTGCGGAAAAGACTGACGAGCGTCACTGCGATGGCGCCACAAGTCACTGCGCATTGCGCTGCGATCACCCATTGGGCACGGCCATTGAGGTGTGCGCGATGAACCAACCGATGCTCTACCTGATTCTTCTGCCGCTACTGGCCGCCGCCGGCGGATGGCTGTTCTCCTCGGTCTCGCGTCAGGCCGGTGTACGCGTAAGCATTGCCGGCACCATCGCTACTTTCTTTGTTGCGCTATGGGCGCTCTGGATGGCACTGAGCGGCGCACCGCCCACCACGGTCGCCATCGGATCAGCCTGGGGAACCTTGACGTTCGACCCGCTGAGTTCGCTCATGGCGGTTGTCATATCCGGCATCAGCCTGATCGTGCACGTCTATTCACGGCGCTACATGGCGGGCGAGCGGGGCTACACCCGCTTCTTCGTGCTGCTCGACTTGATGACGGCTGCGCTACTGTTGATGGTCAGCGCCGGCGACCTGATCACGCTGCTGGTGGCATGGCACCTGATCGGTGTGCTGCTGTACTTCCTGCTTGGCCAGGAGATGAGCAATCACACGTCGCACCGCTACGCCGGGTGGACCTTTCTAACCTACCGCTTCGGTGACCTGCCGTTGGTGTTGGCGGCAGTGTTGCTCTACCAGGCTTTCGACACCTGGTCGTTGCCGGCTATCTTCGCTGCACTCGGCGAAGCACCCGATGCGCGTACCGTCTTCGATCTGCCGTTGGCCGAGACCGTTGGTGCGCTGATCGCTTTATCGGCATTTGCCCGCTCGGCACAATTCCTGTTGCACACCTGGCTGCCCTACACCATGAGCGGGCCGACCCCTGTATCCGCACTGATGCACGCCGGCATCGTCAACGCCGGTGGCTTTTTGATCAACCGCTTCGCACCCTTGTTTGTACATACCGATGGTGTATTGCATTGGATATTCATCGTCGGCCTGGTGACGGCCATCGTCGGCTCGGTATTGATGCTGGCGCAAAACGATATCAAGAAGGCGCTCGGCTACTCGACCATGGGTCAGATGGGATTCATGGTGATGGAGTGCGGTGTCGGCGCCTTTTCGCTGGCGGTATATCACCTGATCGCACACGGCCTGTTCAAGGGCACGCTGTTTCTCGGCGCCGGCGGCGTGATCCATCAGGCACGCAAAAATGACGGCGTACCGAAAGACGATCTGTATACCTTCGTCGTCGAGCGACGCCCGGCAAAACAGCGTCGACCCTGGCTGCTGATGGCCGCCGTCACGTTGATCGTACCGGTCGTCATCCTGATTGTTGCGCACTGGCTGGTGGCCAATGATTTCTTCCAAAAACAGGGCGCCGTCGTATTGCTGTTCTTCGGCTGGGTGACTGGCGCACAGTTGATCTTTGCCGCCTATCGCATGCGTACCGAGAACACCCGACGCCTGCTGGGACTGATCCTGTTTTCATTCACCATCGTGGTGGTCGGCTACACCCTTATCGCGCATGCCTTCGATGTATTCCTGTACCCGGACGAAGTATTCCGCGCGCAGATCTACGCATCCGCCGGCATCGATATCTTCTGGTTTGATGTATTGGTGATTCTGGTGACCCTGGTGGTCGTGTTCGGCTGGCTGATCACCTATTACGCACAGAACAATGGCGGCCGTCGCGGCCTGCAGGCGAGTGCCGTATGGCGTCGCTTCTACACCCTGGTGGCCTGCGAGTTCTTCGTCGCTGCGATTTACCGCCGCCTGTCGGATGCACTGCTGGGTGCTGCGACCCGTCTTAATACCATGCTGAGGTGGTCTTGATATGTCGTCGATCGGCTGGCTGCTTGCCGCACTGTTTCTGCCGCTGTTTCCGTTCAGCATGGTGTTCAACCGGCTGTTCGCCCGCATCGATAACACCTGGTTGCGCATCGCACTGTTGATCGGATGGCCGGCCGCGGGCCTATCGATCCTTCTCGCGACCGAAGCGACGCCGCCTGCATGGGTCGCCCATTGGAGCGTGGCGACCGCCTTGCTGTATGCGTTTCGCGCGTTGACGTTGCGTGACCTGCCGCTCTGGCTTGGCCATATAGCCACATCGGCCTGGGCGCTGTTGTGGTTGCCGATTGTGTTCGGCGACGCGGATACCTCGCTTGCGCCGCAACTCACGGCGTTCAGCGTGCCGCTCGTCTTGCTGGCCTGGTTGACCGGGCACCTGGAAAAAACCTTCGGCGCAGCATATGCCGGGGCATTGGGCGGCCTGGCGATCGATGTGCCGCGTCTTGCCGGTTTACTGGTGGTCGTCGTGCTCGCAGCAATCGGCACACCGCTGTTTCCCGGCTTCTTTGCCCTGCTCGGCATGGTCAACGATCTATTGCCTGCGCAGCCGCTGACCGCCATCGGCGTGCTGCTGGTGTGGATGCTGTGGGCATGGGCCGGCATGCGCATCCTGCAAGGGTTGGTCGTTGGGGCGAGCGATACCCGTACGCGGTCCGACATCGGTTGGCTGCATGCCGGGGCACTCAGCGCAACGCTAGTGATATTCGCGATGGGTGGAATCTGGCTTTCGGGGAGTCTGGTATGAGCATTCCGATGGGAGAAAACCTGCGCATTCGCTCCATGGTGTACGTCGCCGCAGAGCCGGTGCCGTATTTCTGGCCGATGCGCAGCTTCATTCACCACAACCCACTGCACGGCTTCGAGCACCTGCCGTTCGAACAAGCGGTCGACAAAGGCACCCGGCTGTTCGGTGCGCGCGGCTACCTTTCCCGTTCTGCGTACCAACGATATCTCGCCGAAAGCAAAGTAGACACCGAGTCACTTCGGCTGCAGGTACAGCGCTTCATCGACTCACAGAATGTTTCGCTGCCGATCGATACGACTGCTTGGTTGATGTCGGAACTGACCGAGTCTACCGAGCAGGTCGCCGATGAACTGACGATCGCCGACCACGACATGGTCTACGCGCAGTTGCATGGTGAAGCGTGTGACCCACCCAGCACCGATAAGACACAAGTCGCCGCGGAGTTGGAGCAGTGCGTGCTGCACCACCGACCGATCTATGAAGCGTTCGACGCCCTGTTCGGGACAACGGTCGCCGGCGATCTCGACGAACAGGTAATCCGCGCCTGCCTGGATTTCTTCGACGAAGGACAATCGGTGTGGGACATGCCGCACCGCGAACAAGGCTTTTTCAGGGCCTGGCTGGGCGTCGCCGGCGGCGCGGTACAACGCACGCTGAGCGGGTTGGCCAACCGAGACGGCAATTCAGCGACAATCGAACCCGAACAGGTGATCACCCTGATCCTGCGCCAACTGCAGGTGCCGGAAGACGAGTGGGTCGCTTACTTCACGCGCGAGCTAACGCGCCTGCACGGCTGGTCCGGATTCATCCGTTGGCGCGCCAACACGCCGAACTATCACTGGCAACGACGCTACCCCGGTGATCTGGTCGACTATCTGGCGGTACGTCTGCTGTCGGCACTGACACTGATGCAGCAGCAGGCCGGAGGACACCGACCCTACACCTTGGAGGCATTGCGCGAGGCCATCGGTTCGAACCCCTTCGAACTGTATCTACGCTTGGAACTCAACAGCCGCGGCGCCTTGGTCGCAATGGCCCGCGACATCGAGCAGACGCTGCAGCGCGGCAAGCCGAACAAGATCGAAAAACTGTTTGCCGAGTATCGTGCCGGAAAGGCGCAATGCGAAGCCCGGCAACAAGCGCACAAGCTTGTGGCGTTGGCCGAGCGGACAAACGACCGCGACGGTCTATCGAGCCTTTCACGTGACGAACTCGCACGGCTGTTACAACTGCTGCATGCGTTCAACCGTGAAGAAGGCCTGCTATGGCTCAAGGCCATGGAAGCCAAGGCCACCGACCAACTGTTTGACGGCCTGAGCCTGCAACCGCCGGCACCGCGCGAAAAACGCCCGTTCGCCGAGGCGCTGTTCTGCATCGACACGCGCTCCGAGCGCATCCGCCGTCACCTCGAATCGGCCGGCGATTACAACACCTATGGCATCGCCGGCTTCTTCGGCGTGCCGGTGAGCTTCATGGAACTGGGCAAAGGCAGCGAAAGCCACCTGTGCCCGGTGTTGCTGACACCGAAGAACCTGGTCATCGAGATGAGCTCGATCGGCGTGCAGGATACAGCGGCAGTCACCGCACTCGAAAAAGCGATGCACGAACTCAAGGAATCGGTGCTGACACCGTTTGTTACTGTTGAGGCAATCGGCTTGTTGTTCGGCTTCGACATGGTGGGCAAGACATTGTTGCCGACCACTTACAACCGATGGCGCGCCCACCTGCACGAACACAAGCCGTCGACCCACCTGGTACTCGACAAGCTCGACCGCGAACAGGCGGACTCCATCGTGCGTGCAGTGCAACGCGCAGTGATCGTCAAGGCGGTCGAACAGGAGCTGGAGGTCGAGCCCGAGTTGGTGACCGATGCGATGGTCAAAGAGCTGCGCGAGGCTGCATTGCGCCATCAAACCGGCTGCCCGACCTTTGCCGCATTGGCGGGTGTCGGCGACGAACGTCTCGAGACATTTGTCGCCCGCCTGCGCACCGCCTACCGTATCAATTCGGCGTTCGCCCAGCTGCAAATGGAGCGTCTTGGACGTATCGGCTTTTCGCTCGACGAACAGACGCTCTTCGTCGCCCAGGCATTGCAATCGATCGGCCTGACAAAGGACTTCTCGCGCTTCATCCTGCTGGTCGGTCACGGCAGCACGTCCGAGAACAACCCGTACGAGTCGGCGCTTGACTGCGGCGCCTGCGGTGGCGCACACGGCATCGTCAGCGCGCGCGTGTTGGCGCAGATGGCCAACAAGGCAGAAATCCGCCGCCGCCTGCGCAAAACCGGCATCGAGATTCCCGACGATGCCTGGTTCATCCCGGCGCTGCACAACACCACGACCGATGAGATCACCCTACACGATCTCGAGCTGTTGCCGGCATCGCACCTGGTCTACCTCGACCGGCTGCGCGACGGCCTGCTCTCCGCATCGCGCCTGTGTGCACAGGAGCGCCTGCCGAGCCTGCTCGGCGAAGACAAGACATTGAAGCCGGCGGTTGCCTTCCGCGACGCGCAACGCAACGCCATGGACTGGTCGCAGGTGCGGCCGGAATGGGGCCTGTCGCGCAACGCCTACTTCGTGATCGGACGTCGCTCGCTCACCCAGTCGAAGATGCTCGACGGGCGCGCCTTTCTGCACTCCTACGACTACCGCGTCGATCGCAAGGGTCGGTTGTTGGAGAACATCCTGACCGGTCCGTTGGTCGTCGGCCAGTGGATCAACATGGAGCACTATTTTTCGACCGTCGACAACGAGAAGTTCGGCAGCGGCAGCAAGGTCTATCACAACGTCGCCGGTCGCTTCGGCGTGCTCAGCGGCAACCTCAGCGACCTGCGTACCGGGCTGCCGGCGCAGACGGTGCTCGACAATGGCCATCCCTATCATCAGCCGATGCGTTTGATCACGGTGATCGAGGCGCCACAGGAACACGCGCGCAAGGCCATTGAGAGCGTGGTCGCGGTCAAGCGACTGGTGCGCAACGGCTGGATCCGCTTGCTGATCGTCGATCCCGAAAAGTCCTTGGTCTGCCACTACGACGACGGTGAATGGACCACGCGCGAATTCGTCGAGGCCGACACGGCCGATGCCCCCATACTTCACGAGGCCCGCAGCGCATGAAGAACCTGAATTTCAGCCCATTGAAGAAACTCGAGATCATTCTCGGCGGCGAGCACCGCAGTTTCGCCACCGATCTATTGGACCGTGCCGGCGTGAAAGGCTACACCATCGTCAACAACCTCTCGGGCAAAGGCAGCCACGGCTTTCATGAAGGCCACCTGATGTTCAATGAAGACGACGTGTTGATCATGATCATCGCCGCCGTGCCCGAAGAGCTGGTCAATCCGATCCTGCAGGGATTTGCCCCGTTCTATAACGAACACTCCGGGGTGGTCTTCATCTCGGACATCCAGGTCACGCGATTGGTGAAGTTCAGCGGTTGATCCGCTAGTGCGGTCATACCGCCAGCTTGCCGCGCCAGGCCATCACCGGTCCGCCAGCGCTGCGCGTAGTGCTTTTATCTCGTTGCGCAAGGCGAGCAGGTCATTGTGCAACTCGGCATTCTCGCCGTGCACGATCTCGCCGATTTCGGCTGTCTCCTGCCGCTTGGTCTCTTCGACCATCGATTGCATCGTGCTGACGATGATCGCGATGAACAGGTTCAGCATCGTGAATGTCGCAATCAATATGAACGGCACGAAGTACACCCAGGCCCAGGGGTAAGCCTCCATCACCGGGCGAGCAATACCCATCGACCAACTCTCCAGCGTCATGACCTGGAACAGGGTGTACATCGATTCACCCAACGTACCGAACCATTCCGGGAAACGTTCGCCGAACAGGCCGGTCGCCATCACCCCGGCGACATAGAACAGGATCGTCAGCAGTCCGGCGATCGACATGATGCCGGGGATCGCCCGCAACAAAGATTCCACCACGAAGCGGAAACGCGGCACCATCGAGATCAGGCGCAGCACACGCAACACCCGCAGTACCGTCAGTGGTCCGCTCGAAGGCACCAGGGCGATGCCCACGACGGCGAAATCGAACACGTTCCATGGATTGCGAAAGAACCGCAGCCCGTTGGCGTAAAGCTTGATGACGATTTCGGCGACAAAGACGGCAAGCAGCGCGCGGTCGATGATCTTCAGCAGGCCGCCGACAGCGGCCATCACTTGCTCGGAGGTCTCGAGCCCTAACGTGACTGCGTTCAACAGGATCAGCGCAATGATCACGCGCTGTACCGAGGCGGATTCGACCCAGGCTCCGGCGCGCGACCGCAAAGAATTGGTCTGACTCATACCGCTACAGACTCCAGCTTCAGGTTGGCAAAACGGATGGTACCCGATCAGGGTTGCTTGCGGCAGCAGCTCAACGGCACGAACCTTCGAGCGGCCTCCCTCCCATGCGCGTCGCACCACTGTTTGCGAACCGGGGTCGACGGAATGGGGTATATTCATGCGGATTGGGCTCCCTTGAGACATCGCAATGAATCCGTCTGCCGCCCCTACCCCCCCCACGCCGCCACCCGAACCACCACCCTCGGCACTGCAGGAGGTCGGTGTAAACCTGATCGACCAACCCGCACTGTGGCTCGACCAGGCGATCAATGGGCTCACCACCGCGCTCAAGATCTTCCTGCCCAACCTGCTGGGTGGCATTGCCTTGTTGCTTTTGGGATGGCTTGTCGCGTTTCTCGCGCGCTGGCTGATCATGCGTTTCGGCAAGGGACTCGACGCGATACTCGCAGTCGTGCACCGCTGGACCGGGCAAGAGGTAAGCCAGCCGCGCTGGTCGGTTTCCACCTTCGTCGCGACCATCACGTTCTGGATGATCTTCGTCTATGCGGTCAGTGCCGCTGCCGAACAGATCGGGCTGGACACCTTCGCCACCTGGGTCCTCAGCCTGCTGGGTTATCTGCCCAGCTTGTTGATCAGCCTGTTCATTCTCTTCATCGGCTATCTCGTCGCCGGCGGCGTGCGCAACCTGATCCTGGCGGTCGCCGAATCGAACGGCTTCCAGCACGGCCTCACCCTGGGTCACCTTTCAGCGGGGTTGATCATGGCGTTCACGCTGTTGCTCGGCCTGTCTCAACTCGGCCTCGATGTCACGCTGTTCGCCAACATCATTACGCTCGCCGCCGCTGCATTGTTTATCAGCGTCGCGCTGGCCTTTGGTATCGGCGCCGCCGATGCAGTGCGCAATGTGCTGGCGTCGCATTACGTGCGCAAAGCATTCCAGCCGGGCCAGCACGTGCGCATCGAGAGTCTGCAGGGCGAGATCCTTGAGCTCACCCAGATCGCGGTGCTGGTCGGGACAGAAGAAGGCGAAGCCTGGGTTCCGGCACGCCAGTTTCTGGACAAGGTCACTCTGATCCTCGAGGACGAGGAGGTTTAGCGTGCTTGACGTCGTCACCAAAGGTTACCTGACACTGCATCCCGAATCGGCGGCACGGACATTGGCGCGCATCGACAAGCGCGACGCCGCGGAGGCCTTCGGTGCGATGCCGCGACAATTGGCAGCAACCGTGCTCGCCGCCATGGCGCCGACCTCGGCAGCGCGCTGCCTGACGTTGATGCCGCCACCGGTGGCCGGCGAGATCCTCGCACGTACACCGCTTCCGGCAGCGGTCTCCGCATTGCGTATGTGCGACGAGAAACAGACACACACGGTCCTCAAACACCTGCCCAGGCCGAAGGCAGCGAGAATCCGGCTGCGCCTGCGTTTTTCCGAATGGGTGATCGGCGCCTTCGTCGATGACGACGTACTGACCCTGTCGCCACAACAGCGGGTTGGCGATGCACTGCGTCTGCTGCGCAGCAGTGGACACCCCGCCGGCCAGACGATCGTCGTGGTCGACTCTCACCGTCGGCTGCTCGGCATCGTCGACCTGTGCGAGTTGCTCCACCAGTCCGATCGCCGCATCGTCCGGCATGTGATGCAGCCGGTCGCGCATGTACTCAACGCACGTGCCGCACTGCAGACGGTCGCCAACCATCCGGCATGGATGGAGAACGACAGCCTGCCGGTCGTCAATCGCAACGGCATATTCCAGGGTGTGCTGCGCCGCTCACGCGTCAGGCAGGAAGAAACCCAGTTGCTGAACGAGATCGTCGAACGCAACGAGTTGATGACCACGCGCTCCGCGCTCGCCGATATCTTCTGGCTGGCGGTCGGTGCCCTGTTCATCGGGCCCGGACGTTCCGAAGAACGCAACGCGCAGGACAGCTAGATGAAACAGCGGCTGAACAATGCGATCCATGCGCTGCAACGCGATCTGATCGAGAGTCATCCAGACGATGCGGTGCGTCTGTTGGAACGTCAGTCTGCTGCCGACGTGGCAGAGGTACTGGGACGGCTGCCGATCGCCGACACAGCACTGGTATGGGAGCGGCTGTCGCCCGACGTCGGGATCCGCGCGCTGGAGGCCATGAACAAGGTCGAGGTCGCGCAGGTGCTGCGCAGCATCGACCCGACGCGTTCAGCGGCTATGCTCGTGATGCGCGATGAAACCACCCGCGACAAGTTCCTCGCCCTGTTGCCCGAGACCGAGACCCAGGAACTGCGCACGATCCTGTCCTACCCACCCGACAGCGCGGGCGCCCTGATGGACCCGCGGGTGATGCTGTTGCGCGGTGAAACCACGGTGCGTGAGGCCTTGACGCGCATCCGCGCACTGCGCCGGCGTGCAATGCGCAGGCTGTTCATCGTCGACAAGGACAATCATCTCGAAGGCCAGGTCGATATCCAGGACCTCGCGACCGCCAGTGCGGCCACCCACTTGGAAGAGATTCAGCGTCCCGTACGGGCCGTGGTCAATGCCGTCGCGCCGCGCGAAGAGGTCGTCGACATCATCGAACAATACAAGCTTACCGACCTGCCGGTGGTGGACGCCGAAAATCGCTTGATCGGGGTCGTGCGCTATCGCAACTTGATGGCGGCGGCAGAAAACGAAGCCACCCTGGCGATGCAGACCATGGTCGGTGTGAGCAAGGATGAACGCGCGCTGTCGAAGGTATCGTTTGCCGTTCGCAAACGCCTGCCCTGGTTACAGATCAACCTGGTCACCGCATTCCTCGCCGCTGCCGTGGTCGGCCTGTTTGAAAGCACGATTGCGAAGTACACGGCGCTTGCCGTGCTGCTGCCGGTAGTCGCCGGCCAGTCCGGCAACACCGGCGCCCAGGCGTTGGCAGTCACCATGCGCGGCCTGGCACTGCGCGAGATACGCATCCGGCAGTGGCCACGTGTCGTGTTCAAGGAGGCATCCACGGCGTTCTGGAACGGCTTGGCAGTGGCACTGACCACGTCGCTCGGCGTGTGGATATGGAGCACATCGCTCGGACTGGCCGGTGTCATCGGTACATCGATGATCCTGTCGATGGTGATCGCGGGTGTCTCGGGTGCGGCGATACCGCTGCTGCTGACCGCGGCACGCCAGGACCCCGCCCAGTCGTCTTCTATCGTGCTGACTACGGTCACCGACGTGGCCGGTTTCTTCAGCTTCCTCGGTATCGCAACCTTGTTCGCCGAATTTATCTAGTTGCGCGGTGGCGTCTCAGTTGGACGGGTGCGCAGCAGCGACAAGCGCAACACGCAACAGCAGGTCATTGCACAGCTGGTCGAGTACCTCGTGCACCTTCGGCATCGCAGCAAGGGCAAGCGCATATTCGGATTTGCCGCAATGCCAGCCATCGCTATCCAGGCTGCCGATGGTCACGCGCGGCGGTAGCGGGTAGGGATACACGGCCCTGCCTCGCATGTTGGCCATCATCAGGCGCACCCGGGCATGCTCGGTGACCGCCTGCGCCTCTCGGTCGCGATGCAGCCCGCAGAACCGCACCAGGTAACGCTGCGGCTTTTCGGCATCCGCCTCCAACATCAGATGACAGTTGGCCGCGACGTTGATGCGGCGTGGCTGAAGCGCGTGCGTCATGGTCTCCGGCCTCGATGAAGCAGGTGCTGATGGAAGGAAACCATACGTGCTCGGCCGTAGGGCGGCAACCGCACCTCCCCGCGGTCGGGCACACCAACTCGTCCACAATGCCCGCCGTAGCAACCGGTATTGCGCGAGCATTGCTTACACCGTCCGGCGACGGCAGAGGATCAAACCATTCAATACTGCTTTCGCCCGCAGGCTTGCTATATTTCGCCAATCCCGCGTCGGGGTGGCTTTCTAAAAGGTAAGGGCCCATGCCCATCAAACCGTTCAAAAAACTCCTGGTCGCAAACCGCAGCGAGATCGCGATCCGCATCTTTCGAGCCGCGAATGAGCTGGGCATCAAGACAGTGGCCGTGTTCGCCCAAGAAGACCGGTTGTCGATGCATCGCTTCAAGGCCGACGAGGCCTATCAGCTCGACGCCGAGAAAGGACCGGTCGGCGCCTACCTGGATATCGCCGGCATCCTCGAGATCGCCGTGGCCAAGGGAGTCGACGCGATCCACCCCGGTTACGGTTTCCTGTCCGAAAACCCGCGGTTCGCGCAGGCCTGCGCCGACAACGGCATCACCTTTATCGGACCGCGCGCGGATCTGCTGGCGCAGATGGGCGACAAGACGGCGGCGCGTGAACTCGCACAACGCGCCGAGGTGCCGACCCTGCCGGGCACCGAAGAGCCGGTCGAAGACCGCGAGACCGCGCTGGCGATCGCCGACCAGATCGGCTTCCCCTTGATCATCAAGGCGGCGCACGGCGGTGGCGGCCGCGGCATGCGCGTCGTACGCGAACCCAAGGACCTGGGCAGCCTGCTCGATGAGGCACGTACCGAGGCACACAATGCCTTCGGCAACGGCGCCGTGTTCCTCGAACGGTTCATCCAGCGCGCCAAACACATCGAGATACAGATCCTCGGCGACCGCCACGGCAACGTGGTGCACCTGCACGAACGTGACTGCTCGGTGCAGCGGCGTCACCAGAAGGTGATCGAGGTCGCTCCGTCGGTCGACCTGGCCGAAGAGACGCGTGCCGCACTGTGCGACGCGGCGGTTCGCCTGGCGCGCGAGATCGGTTACGACAATGCCGGCACGGCCGAATTCCTGGTCGACGTGGACAGCGGCGACTGGTTCTTCATCGAGATGAACCCACGCATCCAGGTCGAGCACACCGTGACCGAAGAGATCACCAACATCGACCTGGTGCGCTCACAGATACTGGTCGCCTCCGGGCGCGAACTGCACGGCCCCGATCTGCGTATCCCGGTCCAGGAAGAGATACCGCGCAGCGGCTACGCGATCCAATGCCGGATCACTACCGAAGATCCCGAGAACGGTTTTGCGCCGGATGTCGGTCGGTTGCTGACCTACCGCTCGCCGGCCGGTTTCGGCGTGCGCCTTGACGCCGCGATGGCAACCAACGGCGCGGTCGTATCGCCGTATTACGACTCGCTGCTGGTCAAGCTGACCGTGCGCTCACTGAACTGGGAGAACGCGCTCGAACGCACCCACCGGGCGCTGCGCGAGTTCCGTATCCGCGGCGTCAAGACCAACATCCCGTTTCTGGAAAACATGGTGCAGAACGAAACGTTCCGCGCCGGCCAAGCCACCACACGTCTGATCGACACCACGCCGTCGCTGTTCGAGTTCAAACCGCGCCGCGATCGCGCCAGCAAACTGCTGAGCTATCTCGGCGACGTGATCGTCAACGGCAACCCGCACGCCAAGGGCTGGAAGCCGGAGAAGGCGTTCGAAGCGGCACCGGTACCGCATTACGATCACATGGCGCCACTCGAAGACGGCACCCGCGCGCTGCTGCAACAGCTCGGCCCGAAGGGTTTTGCCGATTGGGCGCTGGCGCAGCAAAAGGCGCTGTTCACCGACACCACGCTGCGCGATGCCCACCAATCGCTGCTGGCAACGCGCATGCGTACCGACGATATGCTGCGGGTCGCCGAGGTCATCGCGCACAAGACGCCAAACCTGTTCTCGCTCGAGATGTGGGGCGGCGCCACGTTCGACACGGCGATGCGTTTCCTCAACGAAGATCCGTGGGAGCGTCTGGCCAAGCTGCGCGAGCTCATTCCGAACATCTGTTTCCAGATGCTGTTGCGCGGGGCGAACGCGGTCGGCTATTCGAACTACCCGGACAACGTGGTCGACAGTTTTGTACGCCGCGCGGTCGAGAACGGCATGGATATCTTCCGTATCTTCGACAGCCTGAACTACATCGAAAACCTGTTCCCGGCCATGGAGGCCGTGCTGCAGGATGGCCGCGCGGTCTGTGAGGCCGCCATCTGCTACACCGGCAACATCCTCGATCCCAAGCGCAACAAGTACGACCTCAAGTACTACGTCGACATGGCCAAGACGCTCGAGCAGCGCGGCGCGCACTTCCTCGCGATCAAGGACATGGCGGGAATACTGCGCCCTTACGCAGCCGACCAACTGTTTCGCGCGTTGAAGGACGAGATCAGCATCCCGATCCACTTCCATACCCACGACACCTCGGGTATCAATGCGGCATCGGTGCTGCGTGCGGTGGACGCCGGGGTGGACGTGGTCGACGGCGCGATCGCCGGTCTGTCGGGCTGCACCTCGCAACCCAACCTCAACTCGATGATCGCTGCCCTCGAACATACCGCGCGCGACCCGGGCATCAACCGGGCCGCCCTCGACGAGATGTCGCACTACTGGGAACACGTGCGTTCTTATTACAAACCATTCGACACCAGCGCACCGCACGGCACTGCCGAGGTCTACCTGCATGAATTGCCCGGCGGGCAGTTCACCAATCTCAAGGAACAGGCCAGCGCGATGGGGCTCGGCGCCCGTTGGCCCGAAGTCGCACGCACCTATGCCGAGGTCAATGAACTGTTCGGCGACATCGTCAAGGTCACCCCGAGTTCCAAAGTGGTCGGTGACATGGCGATCTTCCTGGTTACGCGCGGCATCAAGGCGCAGGATGTATTGAACCTTGCACCCGGTTCGGTACCTTTCCCGGAATCGGTCATCGACATGCTGGCCGGCGGCCTCGGCCAACCCAAAGGCGGCTGGCCGAAAGACCTGCAACAAGTCGTGCTCGGCGATCGCAAACCAATCGAAGATCGCCCCGGCCTGCATGCCGAAGCGGTCGACTTCCAGGTATTAAAGTTCGACTTGGTCGAGAAACTGGGGCGTGAACCAAGCGACGAAGAACTGCTGAGCTACCTGATGTATCCGCAGGTGTTTCGTGATTTCGACAAGATCCACCAGCAGTACGGCGACCTGTCGGTACTGCCGACGCCGGCATTCTTCTACGGCCTGTGCTGTGAAGAGGAGATTGCGGTCGAGATCGAACCGGGCAAGACGCTGTTCATCAAGCTGCTGCATGTCGGCGAACCCGACAAGCACGGCAAGCGATCGGTGATCTTCGAACTCAACGGCGATGCGCGCCACATCCAGATCCAGGACCGCAACATGGTGGTCGACGTCGTCACGCGACCGAAGGCCGATCCGGACGACCCGCGCGAGGTCGGCGCACCGATACCGGGCAAGGTCTCCGAGATCGCGGTTAGCGTCGGCCACAAGGTCGCGAAGGGCGATCCGCTGTTCACGCTCGAGGCGATGAAGATGTACACCACCGTCAACGCACCGATGGCCGGCGTCGTCAAAAGCATCGAGGTCGAGGATGGCGCCACGGTCGAGGCGAAGGATCTGTTGCTGCGCCTCTCGTAGTTGCAGAGATTGCTGCAGCGTTGAGCGCAACGGTTGACGCGATGAGGCTGCCGGCGCGACGCCGGCAGAACGCTACAACCGCTTCACCGCGACGTGCACCGTCAACTTGGGCTTGGGTTCGAGCGGCCCGATAAAGGAACCGGACACCGGCGGCACCGCCTCCGGGTGGCGGTGCACGGCGGCAACAATATGATCGCCTCCCACTAACTGCCCGCTGGTCGAATCAAAGCCGCGCCAACCGGCGCCCGGCAGGTAGATCTCCGCCCAGGCATGCGTGGTCGCCGTATCCTCGACGGCGGCACTGGATACCAGGTAACCGCTGGCGAATCGGCTCGCCAAGCCACGCCGTCGGCATGCCTCGATGAACAAGGTCGCCACATCGCGACATGAACCCTTGCCGCGCCCGAGGGTGGTCGCCGGCGACTGTACCCCGGGTTCGTCACGCACGATGTATTTGATCTCATCGGCGATGCGCGCATTGAGTGCATTGAGGAAGTCCATCGTGTCGAACGTCGCACCGGCTTGCCAGCTATCGGTGAGCCAGGCATCGAGCACCGCCTGGTCGTCGACAAACACCGGAGTCTGATACGGAATGACATCGATCTGCTCCATCGCGTCATAGTCGAACGGCAGGCTTTGCGCAGCCGCGGTCAGGTTCAGCGTCGCAACCGGGCCTTCGTATTGCTCGACGACGACGGTGCTGACGATCTCCAGCACATCGGCCGCGGCATCGAAACTGACGATCGCAACCGAATTGCCATACACATCGCGCTGCCAGTCGATGGAATAGTTCGGGGTAATACGCAGCGCCGAACTCTCGATACGGATATCGTGACCTTCGCGCGGGCGGACATGCAGCTTGTGTTCGAGAAAGCTAACCGGCTTGGGATAGGTGTAGGTTGTCGTGTGGGTTATCTCTATGCGCTGCATGCTTGCCTCCACACAAACTCTCTGGCACTCAGGGGTTACCCGAGTTATGGTAACCCCATCCGATTGCTGTAGGACGACACCTTGGTTTCTTCAGCCAGACCAGGCACTTGGCCAACACGCCGGCGCAAGCCGTTCGCCTGATCCGACATGCAGGAGAAGGAGGCAGCGCGATTCGAATCGGCCATCCAGGCACATGATGACGCAGTCGCCAATGTAGGAAAGTCGATCTGGGTAGGCGCGGAACCGACCTTCACCCTGTTCGAATCGGAGTCACCGGAATGGTTGAACGAGGCGCTCGGCGGCAACAAGCAGTCGCTTGCCTTGCGCATGGTCGGCGAGATCCGGCGCCGCCACCCCGGGTGTCTGGTGATGCGCACCGTCGGTCGCCAGTATGCCGACGAAGACTACCCACGCTGGTCATTCGGCATCTATCAGCGACGCGACGACAGCCCGGTCTGGGCAGGCCCACCCGATCCTTTGATGGATACTTTGGACACCGCCAAAGCGGTCGACCTGGATGCATTCACCAGCGAGCTGCAACGCGCCTTGATCGCCGCGGGATGGAACTGCAAGCCGCTTCGCGCCCCCGAAGATTTTGAGCGGCGCCTGCTGTTGTGGCACGGCGACAGCGCGACGGTGGATCTGCACGATGAACGCCTTGGGCGCCCTTCGGTGCACGAACACCCTACCCCCGACCATGGGCTGAGCGACGAGCTTGCGGCAGAAGGTCTGCTGTTGCTGGCGATCGGTGAGATCGCGTCGGCAACCGGCAAACCCGTTGCCTGTATCGAACTGCCTGAATTCAGCGACGTGGCACAGTTCCTCGCGGTGCTGTCTGCGGTCGAGAAATCTGCGCAGGCCTCGGCTCTCTCCCACTTGGTGTTCCGCGGTTATCCGCCGCCGGTCGACCAGGACATCGCCTGGACCACGTTCACACCCGACCCGGCGGTGATCGAGGTGAACCAGGCGCCACAAAGTGAGATCCGGCCGTTCCTGCGCGCCTCGCAAGAGCTCTACGAAGTCGCGAGCAGTCTGCGTCTCGCTCCCTATCGCATGCACTACAACGGCGGCATCTCCGATTCAGGCGGCGGAGGTCAGTTCACCCTGGGCGGGCCCTCTGCCATCGAGAGTCCGTTCCTGGTCGATCCGGTGCTATTGCCTCGCCTGGTGCGTTACGTCAACCAGCACCCGGCGTTGTCCTATTGGTTTGCAACCGCCTACATCGGCGCAGCCAGCCAATCGCCGCGGGTCGATGAAGGCACGCGCGACGCGTTTCACGAGCTGGCGTTTGCCCTCGAACAACTCGAGGGCGCGCCACACGACACATCACCGGCATCGCTGTGGGCAAGTCTTGCCCCCTTTCTCGCCGATCCCTCCGGCAACTCGCATCGCAGCGAGTTGAACATCGAGAAGCTGTGGAATCCGTACCTGGCGAAGCGCGGCTATCTGGGCCTGGTCGAGTTTCGTGCCTTTCGCATGCCGCACTCTCCGCAGCGTGCGGCGGCAGTCGCAGCTTTGTTGCGAGCGATCGCCGCAATGCTGGCCATTGCAGACCCGGTTAGCGGCCTGCAGGACTGGGGCAACGAACTGCATGACCGATTCGCGCTACCGCATTTCCTGGTGCGCGATCTCAAGAAGGTGTTCACCGATCTGCAGACCTACGGGCTCGGCCTCGATCCGGTTTTGCAGCAGACATTAACCGACGACCCGCTCGGCTCACGTTGGACGACAACCTTCGGCGGCTGTCAGCTGTGCCTTGAGCAGGCGCTGGAGTTCTGGCCACTGGTCGGCGACGTGGCCTCGCAAGAGAGCGGTGGGTCGCGCCTGGTCGACTCCAGCACGCTGCGCCTGCAGATCAGCCTGCACGCGGCCGATGCCGATGCGCCGGACCTGCAGCAATGGCAATTGCGTATCGGCGGTATCGAGATCCCGTTGCGCGACGTGCAGGACGCATCAGGTGCATTGCGCCTGATCGGTTTGCGTTACCGCGACTTCGTTCCCTGGCGTGGCCTGCACCCGAACATCCCGGCGCAACCTCCGCTGGTGTTCACCCTGTCACACCCGGTGTCGCCCGATGCCGTCGAAGTCACGCTGCACAACTGGCAACCCCAGGGTAAGGCCTACGCCGGGCTGCCGACGTCGATCGAAGACGCCAGTGCGAGACTCGCAGAACGGCTCGTTGTGCGGCCGGTTTCCCGCGCCGAACTGCCGCCCGCCAAGCAAGCCCCCGCGCACGCGGCAAGCGGCTACACTTTTGACTACCGGCGCTGCGTGCAGGCCCCGTCCGACGGCGGCCGCTGAAGATACGGCTGCTCGGTTGTGCCAGAGCACGAATCTGACGCATAGTGTCGCTGCCTTCAGACATGCCAGATCCTTGGGCTAATTCTTTGTCGACACTGACTATTTCGCGCGATGAACGTCCGCTAGGCCAGTTGGTCTGGTGGCTGATGTTTCTGGGCTGGACTCCCATACTCGCGTCTTACGGTTATGTGCTCGACCCGATCGCGACCTTGGAGACCGGCGCGATCGCGACCTTCACCAACGAGGTCACGCTGTATCAACAGCGCGGATTCGGCCATCCGGCGCTGGGCATCCTGACGCTGGCGACCCTTTTGCAGGCGCTGGCCATCTGGCGTCTTCGCTGGCGCACACTTTGGCCGATACCTGTTTTCCTGGGCCTGTCTTGTTTCATCTATGTGTTCAATTCGCCCGGTTCCGCCAGTGCAAGTGAGTCCGGCGTTCACGCGATCTATGCCGTGTTCGCCACGTGGTCGGCCTACCTGTTTCTGCGCCATGGGCACCTGATGAGCGCGGGCTTCGGCGGCTACATCGCGCTGTTGTTCATCGACGTCGTGCTGCACTGGTTCGGCATGGATGGCGGGCTGCTCGGCTTGGTGTTCTATGGCTATGTACCCAGCCTGATTACCACCGCCATCTTTCTCGCCCTGACGGTGTTGATCCGCATGGCCTGGTTGATGGTTCGCGATAACCGGGCCTTCATCCAGAGCCTCGACCGCGCCACCTTCCGGCTTGCACTGCGTCGCACGCTGCTGTTGTGGTGGCCAATGCCGATTGTCTTCGTACTGTTTGGTTTCGCTTGGTGGGCAGCGGCGCAATACTGGGTGAAACCGAAAACGCTGGCGGTTGTCACGCAACAATCGCAGGCCACCGAAAGCGCACTGCAAGCCTGGATCGAGACGGAACAGGCCAAGCCCGCTCTACCGGCCAAACAGCAAGGGTTTCTCGAAAAGTTTCAAACCTACGCCCATGAAGTTGCGCGCCTGCGCCGGCAGATACTCAAGGAGCAACGCCGTAGCGGCTATATACCCGGCGTATTCAGCAGTAAAAAACTTCGCGAGTATCAGGACGCATTGGATGCACTGCGTCGCGACTTCCAAGCGCCGCCCTCGCACGCACCCGAGATCGTGCGCAAGGCACTTTTGCAGCAGAGCATTGAGTCTTACGCGGCATGGAAGGCGGCGCCCGAGACGTCCGAAGATCCGCTCGAACGCCAGATGCGACAGCTCACAGAGCTGCAAACGATGCTGACCAGCGCGCAGACGCAGCTCGCAATCATCCTCGCCAGCCAAAAGTCAGATAGCCTCGAGGCGCTGCCCGAGACGGCCCGCCGCGAGATCGATCAGGAACTGTTCCCGCGCAGCGCGCTGCCGTTGGTCAATGTGCCGAAGTGTTTCGTCATCGAGTTTCTCGACCCGGTCTGCGCAGTGGAGGCACGCATGGCGCGCGGTGCAAACTCGGCCATGAGCGGGCTGCGCGCGGACATGATCGACGCGGTTGTCGAGAGCATCGAAGGCCCGGCAACAGAAGGTGTCAAGAGTGTGGACGAGGCGATGCTCAAGGCGTTAGCCGAGGCAAAAACACAGTTCGACGGCTTCGAAACGCGCAGTGTCAGCGCAATCAAGCAGGGCTTTCAGACCTGGCGCAATGTCTCACTACTGGCGACGCTCTACAGCCTGATCATTCTCTTCAAGACCCTCCTGATCGTATTCTCCCGGGTGATCTTCTCTCCCAAGGTTGCGCCGAATCTCGCTGCGCCCTTTCTGCCGGAGACGCCGACGGACGGCCTGCCGCAGCTGACCCGACACGCGCAGATTCTGCGTATTCCGGTCGACGATCCCGACGCACATTTCGTATCGCGTTGGGGCGTGACACTCGAAGGCCCACCACCGGCAAGACGACGCCCTATGGGCCTACGCTTTCCCCTCATCCGCATGCTGACCCGCAACTGGTCGATGAATCGCATCGACGGCAAGCGTAACCCGGACGATTACGAGTTCGACGCCCACCTGAAGGTGGACGAACCGGCAGAACTGGTGTCGTGGCGGTTGCGCGAAGGCGAACAGGTGGTGTTTCGTTTTCAGGACTTCGTCGGCATGGGCGAGACCGTGAAGGTACGGCGCGTCGCATCGTTGTCGATCACCACGCTGATCCTCGGTCGCATGATCTACTACGTTGCTGAAGGCCCTGGGGTGTTGATTCTGCGCACGACTGCGGCGGCCCGCATCAGCTCCGACCCGGAGGCACACCGCCCGGCACCGATGCCCAAGCTGGTGGCCTGGGCTGCGCATACCTGTTTCGGCATCCTGGCCGCACAGACCACGACCGACACCTTCCTGTCCGGCTACAACCTGAAGACAGGCGACAAAGATACGGTGATCTGGGACACCTCGACACGCCGCGGCAACGGCCCGGGGACCGGCATCCTGCGTTTTGCCAAGAGTTTCCTGCTGCCAATCTAGACAGCGATCGATTCACCCCTCGGCGCGGTTAGTCAGCGACCCGCGATCCCAGGGGTACCAACGGCGCGACCTTGCATCCCCGCCCTACCGGCACTAGCCTGCAGGTTGTCGGATAACACCCAATAAAGATCATGGCCGAGATCCAAACCGATGCCGAAACCCTGTCTGCCGAGGCCGGTAGTCAGGCTGCTTCAAGCTCGCAGAACAAGGCCGACCTCGGCATCTTGCTGGTTCACGGGATCGGTCAGAGCCGAACCGGCGAGACGCTCAAGCACTTCGGCGAACCGCTGGTGCAATGGATCGCCGAATGGGTCGGCCTGAATCAGGGTGCGGAAGTCGAAGTCGTCGACGGCACGCTGGGCAATGAGCCGGAAAGCCCGACGAGCCGCGCCCATGCCCGCCTGAAGATCACCGCGCCGGCCATCGATTCGGCAGGACCCAATACCAAGGAGTGGCTGATTGCCGAATCCTGGTGGGCCGAGTCTTTCATCCCGCCAACTTTCAATGAACTGGCGAATTGGGGATTCAAGATTGTCCCCTGGACGATCTTCTTTCATTTTCACCACCGTTTTTCCGAGGCGACCGGTCGCTTCTCCGCGGCCTTCAAGGCCCAGCCACGCCATATGCGTCAACTCCTGTCTGCGTCGAAAGCCGTCGTGTGGGAGCTTTTCTGGGTGGTCCTGTCGATCCTGTATGCACCGGTGCTGCTGGCGGCGTTGGCCATCATCCTTCTGCTCGGCATGATTCCCGTACCCCAGGTGCGCAGCTTTGTCGGCAAACTGCAGCGCGGGCTTGCCCTGACGGTCGGCGACAGCTATTCACTGCTGGCGCCGCGAGTGGCGGCGGCGAGTATCTATGGGCGGGTCAATCGCGACCTCGACTGGATGTTGCGACATGCCGAGAACGTCGCCGTGGTTGCCCATTCGCAAGGCGCCGCCGTCGCCTACCGCGTGGTCTCACGGCGACAGTCTGAACAGTGCAAACTGTTCGTCACCTTCGGCGCCGGTATCCGCAAACTCGTGCAGATCCGACAACTGTCAGGACCGGGTACCGGGCGCTGGGTGGTCAATGCGTCGCTCGCCCTGATCGCCTCGACGATCGCCCTGTATATCGCCAACACCACGCTCGGTCTGCGCTACAGCCTGCTCATCTTCGCCGCCGTCCCGGTGGTGTTCTTTACGCTGTCTTTCTCTCTGGGCATCGTTCTCAGCATCATTGCCGCGATTACCCGAAAGGCGGACCTCGCATCCCGGGTGCTCAACGCCATCACCAGCCGGCCACAACTGACTGCGGTCTTCGGCTGGTCGTTGACGGCCATGACCGTCGCCGGGATAACCCTGTTGTTCCCCGGCGAGACGCGTTCCACCACGATACCCGTGGCCATACTCGTCTCGGTGTCACTCGGTTGGCTGGCTGCCGCCTACCAGACCGCCAGTCGGCACATACGCGAGGTCAAGGTCATGCAGCCTTCCGCCGATGGCCGCGCTTGCCCGATGGGCGAGACGCCGCTGCCGCAACACACGCGCTGGGTAGACCTGTACGCCACCTGCGACCCGGTGCCGAACGGCGCGCTGTTCGACAGGCAGCAGACCGACCGGCTGTCACTCTCTTGCGAGGCGCAAGGATTGACCTCGATGGAGGTCGACAACCGAGAATCGCTGGTGACCGACCATACGACCTATTGGAAGAACGCCGAGAGCTTCATCGCCACGGTGGCGGGCGAACTGGGTGCACTGTGCGGACAACGGCTCGCCAACGTCTTTCCGCTCGACGACGAGCGGCTGACGATTGCCCGCCATATGCGGCGACGCAGGGTTACCTGGTTGAAGCGCAGCCGTTGGATCCTGATTCTCGGACTCATCGGCGTATGGCAGTGGGGCAATCTCGAACAATACGGGATACAACTGCTCAATGCCCTTGTCGAAGCAGGCCGTGCAATACCGCTGGTCGGCGGGCTTATCGAGTCGGCCATATCCGGCACGGTACCCAGCAGCAGCAACACCGAGATGCTGTCGTTGGCGGTCGGCGGCGTACTGGCCGCTGGCATCATATTCTCGGCCTGGTCGTACTGGGACTACTGGGAACGCACCTTGCTGATCATGCGCCTGCCCAACCGCCAGCGCGCACCGGCCGAGATGCCGTTCCATCTTGCGTGGCTGGCCACCCTTGTGACGGTCGCCTTACTGATCGCGGATATCGGATCGATACCCTGGTGGAGCTACGTCGTTGTCGCAATCGCGAGCCTGGTTATTGCGAGCGCGATCAGCGTCAACAGCATCTATCGCGGTGATGTTGCCGATGTCTGGACCAGGCTGATGAAAAAGCTCGACCTGTGGAGCCAGGAGCTTCACGACCTATGGGTCGCCAAGGTGGCAACGAGCCAGACGGTGGTGGTCGACGCGAACAAAGACGACGCAGGCCAACTCCAGTGGCGGATCAGGACAACCCTGGTGTGGTACATCAAGTCGCCCATGCTGACCCATTGGAGAGGCGAGCACACGGCGGCGACGCTACGCCAAGCCGCAAACATTGCCCACGGTTTCAATCAGAACGTCTTCGTCATGACCGGCGAGTCGCAGGCGCTGCAGGTCGAGCAATTGATCGACGGCGCATACCCACCTGCCCCGGCCGCCGTCTTCTGGACGTACATCATCAAGAATTACGCCGGCGACGATATACAGCTGTCGGAAGCCCGGGTCTTGAGAGCGCAGGCATTCGACCGGCTCGGTGACCCTGAATCGGCGATAGACGACTATGCGGCGGTCATCGCCATGCAGGCAGCCGCACCCGATGATCTGTTGGTGGCTTACATGCAACGTGGATATCTCCGCCAGGTCCGCGACGATGCCGCGGGCGCGATCGACGATTACACACATGCGATCGAGTTACCGAACATCACGCCTGAACAGAAAGCCGGCCTGATCAATCTGCGGGCGCAGTGTCACAGCCTGCTTGGCGACGGCGACGCCGCCGAGGCCGACTACCAATCGGTCACCGTGATACCCGAGGTTCCGGACGGAGAAGCGGCCATCGCATTCGGCAATCTCGGCTGGATGGCCTTTGAGCGAGGCGACCATGCGGCGTTTCTATCGTTGACCAAACAGGCCTTCGATCGCGACCCGACACACTGTGCCATCGGTTTTAATCTTGGACTTGCCTTGCTCCTCAACGGCAGCGGCGAAGATGCCGTCATGCACTATCGCAAAATCGCCCAGGACTGCCCCGCTGCAGAGGCGATACGGTCGGCCGTCGACGAGGTAGAACAGATCGAACTGCCGTCGGCCGAGGTGAAGAAGTCGGCCAACCAGGTCATTGAAGGGTTGCGTAGTCGCTTGCGTGAGATCGAGGGCGAGGCCTCAAAGACGGAAGCCCCGTCTTAGAGCCTGTCGGCCCTACTTGAGCAGCACCGCCGTCATCTGGTTGCCGGTTTCGAGGGCGCGTTCGAAGACGAGATCGCGCGCACGATGCGCCATCTGTGCGGCAACCATCGTGCCTTGAGTCGATCCCGGCACGGATACCGCGCGCACCGGCACATCCGAGTCGACCTCGATCACACCGAGCCTGTCGTCGCCCAGGTCGGCGAATACCGTGCGTCGTTCACCGCCGTCATCACGCCATGCCCAGTCGACCCGTACCGGCGCACAACGTGCCTCTTCGACGCGCGTCAGGGTCACCGGAAACTGCCTGCTGGCTACACTGAACTGCCACACCGTCTGTTTGCCGGGCACGGCCTTGCCGCCCGCTACGCGCCATCCGAGCAACGAGGCGAGCCAACCGACCAGCAGCGACGCCATCGCCACCGCGTGCGGCCCATGCTCGATATGCAGGCTGGTGATCGCCAACAGCGCACCCGGTTGCACGTTGGGATCGAGCACCTGGCTGAGCAGGTTGCGCCAGTGCTTGAGGCGTCGCCAGGCCAGATTGTCGATCACGTACTCCGAACTCTGCGCCGCCACCCAACGCGACATCGCCTGCATGCCTTTGGTCGGTGCCGACCAGCCGATGCTGTCGTAGATGATCTGATCGGCCATCGCCGTCAGGGGATTGAACACCTCACCGAGAAACGGCGCCGGCTCACGCGACGCCCACCATAGGGTCGTGGGCAGATCGCCGACCAGATGGGCGCGTGCAACCGGGGCAAGGCGCTTATGTGCCGTTGAATCGGCGACCACGCGTATCAATTCGGCACTTACCTGCAACCCACCCGGCAAGGTGCTGTAGAGACCGGACACGAACACATCCAAGCCGGGCTCGCCGGTATAACCCAGGCCGGTCAACACAACCACGCGAGAGGGATGCGGCATGACGATGTCGTGCAGGCTGCTGACGATCTCGGCGGTTTGATCGTCGTCGTCGCAATAGATGATCAGGTTCGACATGCAGGCGCGGGTCACCACCTGGTCTTCACCGAGTTCCCGGTGCAGGCCCGCCCACAGGGCATCGAGTTCGCGCGGTATGTGCCGGATGCGTACGTTCTTCTCCGGCACCGTCTGCAGGCGTTGACGCGGCGAATCGTTCACAGCAGCCGCCACCTGTGATCGTCGGCTTCGATCATGCGCTCGGCCTCGACCGGGCCCCAGGTGCCGGCGGTGTACTCGGGCAGCCAGCGTACGCCGCTGCTTTGCCAGGCATCGAGGATGTCTTCGATGAACATCCACGAGCGTTCCACCGCGTCGCGGCGCATGAACAGGGTTGCGTCGCCCGCCATCACATCCAGCATCAGGCGCTCATAGGCCTCGGGTGACTGATCGCCGAAGGTGGAGCCATAACGGAAATCCATCTTCACCGGAAAGATGCGGACCTTCGGACCCGGCAGCTTGGTCGCGATACGCAGCGACAGGCCTTCGTTGGGTTGAATGCTCAACGCCAACACGTTCTGCTCGAGCGGGTGGTTGGGGTCGGCATTGAACAGGATCGGCGGCGTGCTCTTGAAGTGCACGGCGATCTCGCTGGCGCGCTTGGTCATCCGCTTACCGGTGCGGATATAGAAAGGCACCCCGGCCCAGCGCCAGTTGTCGATGAAGACCTTCAGCGCCACATAGGTTTCGGTGATCGATTCGGGGCCGACACCCTCTTCGCGCCGATAACCGGGCACATCGAAACCCTCGTGATAGCCGGGCCCGTACTGCGCACGCACCACGTGCTGATCGATCTTGTCCGGGGTGATCGGGCGAAGGCAGTTGAGCACATCCTGGCGGTGGTCGCGGATCACATCGGCGCGCATCGCCCAGGGCGGCTCCATCGCGATCAAGGTCAGCAGCTGCAATATGTGATTCTGCACCATGTCACGCAGCGCACCGGCGTGATCGTAATAGCCGGCGCGCGTACCGACACCCTCGGCTTCGGCCACCGTGATCTGCACATGATCGATATGGTTGTGATTCCACAACGGTTCGAAGATCGAGTTGCCGAAGCGCATCACCAGGATGTTCTGCACCGTCTCCTTGCCCAGGTAGTGGTCGATGCGATAGATCTGGCTCTCGTCGAGATTGCGACCCAACACATCATTGACCTGCTTGGCACTCTGCAGGTCGTGGCCAATCGGCTTTTCGACGATCACCCGCGAGAACGGGCTTCCAGGGGCGGCCGGATACACCAGACCGGCTTCGTTGAGATTGCGTACACAGGTCTCGATCAAGGCAGGCGGAATCGCCAGGTAGAACACCCGGTTGCCGGGAATGCCGAACTCCGGCTCGATCTGTTGCAGGCGCTGCTTGATGCGTACGTAGGTCTGCGGGTCTTCAAACGAGCCGCTTTCGTAGTGCAACAGATGCTCGAAGTCCGGCCAGTGCTGTTCGTCCAGCGGCCGGCGCGAATAGGCCTCAATGCCTTCACGCGCGAACGCGCGGTACCCGGCATCGTCCATCGGCTGCGAAGCGACGCCGAGTAGTGCGAAGTTGGCCGGCAATGCGCCTTCCAGGGCCTGGTTGTACATCGCCGGCAACAGTTTGCGTTTCGACAGATCGCCACCACCGCCGAAGATCACCAGCGTACACGGCTGCGCCACCTGTTCTTCCAGCAGCCCGGCCAACAAGGGGTTGACGGTCGTAGATCCGATCACGGTTTTGCTCTCTTTGTTACTTCGGGTACCGGGGATGGCATCCGCCAACCACCTTTGTCGGCGTTGAAGCCGGCATTGATATCGGCGTCTCCAATGAGATTCAGAGGCCGTTCAACGTCCAACCAACACTCCCGATGCTGTTGTCCCATGATCCGCTCCAACTCGCATTTCAGCTATATGACGGGATCAACACAGCGAAGCCGCTGCGACTCTTGTTTGCGCCAACCTGGAACACAGCAAAACATTCTGCACGGGTCCGGTGCGCACCACTCTTTCAACGCGGGCCGGATCGGCGGCACGCTGTTGCCGAAAGTCGACACCCATGGGCCACACGACATTCCTCATGGGCCAAATTGTCGGCAGCCATGGCCTCCAAGTCGTTTCAGACAGCGACTCTGACGACCTCTTCCAACCGCGCCTTCACAAGCCCATGGCGTTTCGCAGCAAACGCCGTGCCTTACTCCGTAAGTGACCGCCCGCACAATTCGGCTTGCCGGTACCTGCGACGTTTCATAGACCCAGGCACGTTGAGCCGAAACCTGCTCTTCCCCGTCCGCGGCGACTAACAGGCCGAAGTTTGTCGTACAGCCAACAGTAACGGCACTCCTCGACCGACTGGGTTGCTTGCTCGCATCCGAACGTCCGCGACCAAAAACTCCACTCCGCACATGAGTTGCGCATTTTGTGCGGAGTTAGCGATTTTCGGTCAGAAACCGTGAACTAAGCTTAGCCTGCATAGCCGATCGCGAAACCCAGATATCGGGAAGGCGATCGCAAGCACGGCTTCGGAAATGATCCGCCGGTGTCTGCGCCCACGGCGGTGGCGATCACCCAAAGCTTTGAGTCGTTCTTACCGAATCCTCATCCGCCGATGGCGCCCTCAGACTGCAAATGCGGAAACCCGTCATGAAGAACCTGTTCATGAAACATTACGCAAACAGAGGTCACAGGACTTTGGATCCCAATTTGCCGGCCGGTTTTCGATGCCGCCCCTCCCGTGCCTTCTGCTTGGTCGCAACCTTGCTGGTGGCAAGCCTTGCCTGCGATGCGTACGCACAGCGTGGTCGCGCGTACGTCGACAATGGAACCGTTCGTACCGATCAAGGAACACTGCTAAGGGGTCCATTTATCAAGTTGTGGAATCGGACCCTCTATCCAATCGACAGCGACGATGCTGAGTTGTACTCGGCAGACTACTGGCGGGCTTTCAAAGATACCGGCTACAACAGCGTGAGGATTGCGGTTGCTTGGGGAACACGCAGCTATCCCGACTTTTCACCTGAAACCACGCTGCAGGCACTCGATGAGTTGGTTGCAGTACTTACGTCACTGGGCATGTATGTGACGATATGTGGGAGTGCCCACGACTACGCGTACTACTACAAGGACGACTTGCAAGAGGCATGGAACAATATTGCACCCCGCTACGCCGGCAACCCGAATGTGCTTTACGAAATTCAGAACGAACCTATGGGAGATCCGAACGGTTTCCATTCGAATCCTCCCAGCCCCAAAGGCAACGCCTATGATCTGGTCGAGATCTACCATTCGGTGCGCGACATGGCGCCCAATACCGTCATTGGCATGTGGGGATTTTCTGCACTCGGCGATGACACGAACAGCGCCTTGTGGGCGATCAAGAAGCATGATCGGATCCAAACCATCTCTTACGACAAGACAGCTGTTGCCTTTCACTACTATCCGCCAACCGAATCCGCGTACGTCAACAAGCTGCAAGGCACCTACCCGGTTTGGATGACCGAAGGCAGCGATGAAGGGCCCGGGGGATATCTGAATCGCGATTTCGCTTGGTATGCCGACTGCGAAGCCAAAGGCATCAGTTGGTACTTCATGGACTTCCAAGACATGCGTGAAAAAGGACAGCAGATCAAAACGTACTTGAGCAATCATGGGTATGACTGGGTCCCCGATGCCGCAAGCGGTACTTCCCGTGGTGTATTCTTCGAGTCCGAGGCACTGTCCTCATCTCAATCTGCTCAGCTGGCTACCGACTTACTCTCTCACGACCAGGCCAGCGGCGGCCAAGCCGTGATTCTTCCCAGCTCGCGCATTGGCCAATGGGTCGAGTTCAGTTTGCCGAATGTCGCAGCGGGTACTTACCGCGTGAGAGCACACGTTCTGCGACATCCAAGCTTCGGTACCTTTCAGATGAGTATCGGCGACACCAAGGTTGGTAGTCAGGTGAACACCTTCGGTGACACAAGTCTTCTCACCGCGAGCCAGCTCGGCACTGGCAGTAGCCGTGTCGAAGGCCCGTCGAGCAACTTCGGCGATGAGGCAATTTTCACTTTTGTGGATATTGCAACCGTCTCCTTTTCATCTTCGGGCGAAAAGAAGTTCCGCTTTACCGTTGCAGGCCGAGACCCCGCGAGCAACGGCTACAACCTGGCGATAGATGCCATCGAACTCGTTCGCTAAGCACACCAGGTCACCTCCCCTCGCTCAGCCGCCCCGGCTGTCGATTGCCCATGGCGTTGGCAAGCAAAGCGCAAGACACTGATGTGTCCACAGACACCGCTTGACCACAATAACGTTTCCCCAGTCGCCAAGCGTGGACCCCATGCTCTGACGTTATACGCAAGGCGGCTGTTGACGGAGCTTCCCGGTAACGCACAAACCTTTCTCGTACAGACTATAGTTGCCGAGTATCCCAACGAGCATGGTGATTGCGATGAAACACCCGGCAGCCCTCGCCAACGATATTCGGCAAACACCGTGCGGCCGTCACGCAGTACGTAAAGCCCTGGTATTTCTATCTACATTGATCTTGCTGGCCAGTGTCGCCGGCAAGGCACCGGCCGATACCGGGGCGCAAGTGGAACTCACCGGCACGGTCCACTCGACCGGCATTTCCGGTTACCCCGGGTCGAAATTCACACTCGGCGACGCAGATAGCGACAGCCGCGGCCTGGTAGGCGTGTTGTCGCGCGAGCGGTCCGACAAGCCGTGTTTCGTCAGCGCCGGCTGGGAGGACGTGAACCAATCCTCGACCAATGGTGCGGCGACCAAAGACCTGTGCGGCAAGAAAGGGCCGAGTTCCGGCACGATGGGTGGTACCTATGCAAACACCGGGGGCAACGCCAACCGTGTGTTCGTCACCGGTGCGCAGGTGTGCATGAACAAAGGCGACGACCGGGTCAAGGGCATCCATCTGCGCGGCCAGCGCATCAATGACGCCGGCGAACTGGTGAACTTCGGCCCCGACGCCCAAGACTCGCGCACCAACTGTCATCGGGATCACTGGAAGCGATGGGTGGAATGCCCCGCCGGCCAGATCGCCACCGCGGCAATCATCCACTACTCGGCCGGCGACACGCCGCGCAGTTGGACCGGTATCGGTCTGCAATGTCGCGCCATCAAAAGCACAGGTGCAAGCACCACGCTCACCACCGAAGCGAGCACGCTCGACAGCGTGACGAATACCGGGCCGAAGGCGCTGACCGAACTACCCGGTTGCAACGATACCGAGGCGCTCGATATCCGCGCGGTCGCCTGGAACATCGCCGACGACTGGACAGCGTTCTCCCGCAAGGTAGAAGGCCAGAGCGGGACAAACCTGGGCGCTTGCATCGAACGGCGTTTCGCCGGTGACGGCAAGGTGGAATGCGCCCACGAGTACAAATGCAAACAGAACGGCACAAAATGCAAGCTGGGCTTCGGTGGCGGACTGGGATCGAAGATCAAGCTCTACCAGACGTTCTTCGACAACATTGCGGGGAAACCGCAGCCCGACCGACGCGCCTGTTACGCGGCATTGATGACCCACGAGTTTTCGCACACCTGCGAACACTATGCCGAGGGTGGCCCCGAAGCCCGCGCGGAAGCCGCCTTCGACTACTGGAAGGAACGCTTCGCGGTATCGAGCAGCTGGACCATCGACGGTGGCTGCGGGATGAACGATTGACGACGGCGTTGTCGGTTGGGTGTCGCCAGAGTTCCGGGAAGACGGGATATCCGAGGCGTCGCTGATCCATCAATCAGCGGTCGCGCGCAGCCTCAGCGATAGAACAGGTCGCGGAACATACCTTCGGCCCAGGCGAGGCTCGCCTGGCCGCCCTGCAGATCCCAGTCCTCGATCATGTGCGTGCGATCGAAATCAAAAACGTTCGTCTGTTCGTTGAACTTGTAGTAGGTAATGATGCTCATCGCCTGCAACGGATCGATCTCGACCGAAGAGAAGCACATCGTCTGCGGACTGCGCCACGCGATGTCCTTCCCCAGGGCGTGACCGGCAATCACTTCGGCGACGTATTTGCCTTCGGAGTGCGCCGTGTGGCCACCTTTCGAAAATGGCTGCCCTCGCGAATCACCGGTCACATAAACATGTTCGTCGCCGACCACGTGATAGCGAAACGGGTCGGTGTTGGCCGCCCTTTGCGGACTCTTCGGATTGGCGATACCTGCCTCATCGATCAACCGCGAGGCGCGTATCGGCGGGTAGATGATGGCATCGTCGAACGGATACTCGTCGAACTCCGTGGTGACCGCTTTGGCATCCAGATCGATGCCCGATATCTCCGAACTGGGCAGATACTCGATGTAGTCTTTGTACAGCTCATCGAAGGCCCGATGAAAGCCATCCTTCTTGATCTTGATGCCGGTGTTCATATCGAGCAGCAGGATCTTTGCATGCACACGACGCTTCTTGAACACCGCAGCCATCATGCAGGCGCGTTCATACGGTGCTGCGGTACAGCGATAATCACCGTTGGGCACGTTCAGCACGAAGGTACCGCCCTTGAAGGTCTGGATCTTGTGCTTGATGGTCAGCAATTCGGAGGCGCTGACGAAGCCCCCCGGATAGTGTTGAAACAATAGCTCTTGCTGCTCCGCGTCTTCTACGCCGATGCGCGCATAGTCGTAGTCGATGCCCGGTGCCAGTACCAGGTACTCGTAAGCGATGTGTCCCACATCGGTGTAGACCTTGCGCGACTCGCGATCAAAACCGAGCACGGTGGCCTGCAGAAAGTGGTAATCGTGATTATCCGCCGCGTCGAAGAAACTGTGGCTCAGAAAATCGAGGTTTATCTGGTCGGCCAGCCACGAGTTGCTCAACGGAAACGACACGAACGAGGGATGCCTGTCGATCAGCAACACATCGAACGCCGGATTGTGCCGCTTCAGATACTTGGCAAGCGTCAGCCCGGACCAACCGCCGCCGACGATGACCACGCGAGCGCCCTTGGGCTGTGGCAGAGACGCCGTACGCAACAGCCTGGCAAATGCCGGTGGCGTGGCACCGACGCTGGATGCGGCCTGCTCCGTGGCCACGGCCGGCGCCGCGTGCGCCGCCCCGACCAGCGTCAATCCAGTGAACTGCAGGAAGCGCCGTCGGCTGAAATTTTTTTCGTTGCTCATGCCCTTGCCTCACTCGAAATCGGGATTGCGCCATTCTGCGTTTGGCGCCAGATCCCCTTCGGGAACCGGCAGGTACGAGATGTAGTTGAGCACCATCTCAAGTTCGTCGTCCGAGATCCTCTTCAGCATCTCGGCCATCGCCGGGTCGACCTGACGCAGCCCGTCGCGAACCTGGAGGGCCTGGCGTTTCATATAGCTGTAATGCTGCCCCTGCAGTCGCGGGTAATTGGCGGCGTTGTTACCTTCGCCTGCGGCCCCATGGCAGCCGATACAGTTAGCCTCGTACAGCTGCATGCCCTGCGCGTACTGCGGACTGTCTTTACCCCAAGGTCCCTGGGCGTGGTGCGGATTCATCGGCAGGGTTGCGATATAGGCGACCACATCGACCAGATTCTGATATCCGCCAATCGTGCGCTCCTGCACGAACGGCCACATTGTCGGGTTGTCGCGACGACCACTGCGTATGTCCAGCAGCTGCTTCATCAGCACATTGACGTGCTGGCCCGCGAGCTGCGGATAGTTGCCCTCCTTGTCGCCCCAGGCTTCCGGCAGGTGGCAACGCGCGCAGATCTCAAACAGATAGCGACCGTTGTTCGGGTCGGGTTGGAACTCCAACACCACCTCGACCGTTTCCGCGGCATACGCTACACCGGCGGCCAGTACGAGCAACAGGCTGCAAAGGCATTCAAGAAATCTCGGCATCTTGGGAGTCATATCGAATAGGTGGTTATTGTTCGGAACCCCGCCAGGCACAGCCCCAAAAATCGTTACTCGGCGCTGCATCCCGGTTCCGGCAAGGATACTGCCTCGTTGCCGCCCTGGCACCCCCCAGCGACGCCCGCCCTTGTCAGCCGGCGGATCATCGATTGCCCTGTCCCGCGATTTAACGGGCACACGAGGCATACGGCAAGCCCACAGCTCAAGGACTAACCCACGTTAATAATGGCTGGCACTGCGTCATGCAGGGCGGGCCCGCCTGATGACGACGTGGAATAACTTCGCGCGCAGTGTGTTCACTCATTGAGAGTCTACAACCCACGACTATTGCCCAACGTCATTTCAATCTAGGAGAAACCTGATGAACCTGTGTGCCTTGGAACCTGCAGCGGCGACTACGCCCGTTTCGCGGCGGTTGCTGCTCAGCCTTGCGGCCGGGCTGTTGTTGCCCCTGCAAGCCCTTGCGATCCCCGTAGCGGATCCCGCCGGCGATTTCCTCGCCACGTACGCCGGACCACAGAACGGTGACATGGATGTGTTGAATGCCGACGTAAGCTACAACCAGGCAAGCGACGCGTTCCGATTCTCCGCCACCCTCGATGGCGCCATCGGCACCACGGATGGTGCGCTCTACGTTTACGGATTGGATCGCGGCCAGGGCACCGAGCGTTTCCTTGACGGCGACCCGTCAATCGGTGCCGGCGTCGTGTTCGACATGGTGGTCGTCGTACGACCGGACACCACTGCCATCATCAACGACTTCATCAACAACCAGGTCACCCAGTTGTCAGCCGGCACGGTTCAGATCCTGAACGACAGTTTCATCAGCGTGGCGCTGGATGCCGACCTGTTTCCATCCACCGGTTTCGATACGAGCGACTACACCTGGAACCTGTGGCCGCGCCAAGGCCTCGGCAACAACGTGCAGATCTCCGACTTCGCTCCGGATGCGTCCAATGTCGGCGTTTCGCAGGTACCTGTACCTTCGACCCTGGCGTTGTTGGGCATCGCCGGTCTGGGGCTGCTGCATCGCAGGCGTAACACCGCGGTAGATCTAGGCTCCCCGCGCCGGTTCGCTGCGGCGTAAATCGCCTAATCCGACCGCATAGACCTGGGCGACCTTGCGTTGATCCGAAGGTCGCCCGCACAAGCGCACCCCCTGTCGCCGGTAGTCCCCAGTTATTGGGGGTGCGCGCGTACATGTCCAAGTAATTTCGTCGCGGCGCTGAAGTAAGCCCGACGTCGGCTTACGCACGCTTCGCAGCCTCGCACGAGGCTCCGCTTTCTGTCGCGGACGACCACACCCGCCCAACCACGACTGTGCAGACGCAAATTCGGCCTCCGGTGTCACCCAAGAGCACTCGACGAGCCGCCGAAACCACCTCCCGACACTTCTCACCAGCTCGCAACAGCCCCCCCGTGGCGCCACAGGATGCATTCGCAACCGGCTCATAGATTGCGACCTATGACTGGGCTTTGCTTTGTCGAATGGTTAGCCGCCCGCGGTGTTCATACCATACCGCGGTGTCTTGCCACTGCCTGCACAGGAAGCGTACTGCGGCCGACTGTACGCCGCGAAAGTCTTGTCATGAAACGACTACATCATGTTCTGCCGTTTTTGCGCTGGTTTCCGATGTCGGGAGCAGGCGTACGCGCAGATCTGCTCGCCGGTATAACGGTCGCGCTGATTCTCGTGCCGCAGAGCATGGCCTATGCGCAACTCGCAGGCCTGCCGGTTGTGTACGGCCTTTATGCCTCGTTCGTGCCGGTGATCGTCGCCTCGCTGTGGGGCTCGTGCAGCCAGTTGCACACCGGCCCGGTGGCCATGCTGTCGCTGATGTCGGCGGCGGCACTGATCCCGTTCGCCAACCCGGGCAGCATCGATTTCATCCAGCTATCGATCATGCTCGCGCTGATGGTCGGGATACTTCGGCTGGGCCTTGGGCTGTTCAAGCTCGGTGCGGTCGTCAATCTGCTGTCCAGCCCGGTGATTGTCGGTTTCACCAATGCGGCGGCGTTGATCATCGGTCTGTCGCAACTGAGCAAGATTATCGGCGTGCCCTTCCCTCGCTCTGACTTCTACCTGGCGGACCTGTGGGGAGTCGTTGGACAGATCGGCGCAACGCATTGGCCCACCTTGGCGTTCGCGGTCGGCGCTTACGCCTTGATCGTGGGCAGCAAGCGTTTCGTGCCACGCCTGCCGGGCGTGCTGACGGCGGTACTGGCAACAACCATCGTCTCGGCTTTGATAGGCTTTGAGAAGAAGGCCGAGATATCGCTGGCGCAGATTCAGTCACCGTCGGAGGTGGCATCGATCGAGACTTATGCCACGTCGCTACAACGCATCGACGCCCTCACGCAGCAGATATCCAGCATCAACCGTGAGATCGCCGGCCTGAAGAACGCGGGCGATCTGGACAGCGTTACGCGAGTCGCGGATGCCGGCGCGGCGATCCGACCACTCGAGTACGAGCGCGCCGTGCTCAAAGCACAGAACAACAAGCAACAGATCAAGCTGCACCGCTTGCGCCTCGAACGCGTAGAAACCGTCGATGGCGTGAAGTTCTACCCCTACGGCGAGCTGCCGGACGGGCTCGAAGGCGACGGGCATGCCTGGCGTTTCACCGGCATTGCCGGTGACACCGTCACGCTGTCTTCCGGCGGCGCAGTCGTCGGCGAGATCCCGACCGGCCTGCCGACCTTCGCGATACCCGAGCTGCAATGGAGCGCGATCTTCGGCCTTTTGCCGGCCGCCATCGTGATGGCGTTGATCGGTTTCATGGAGGCCACCTCCATCTCAAAGGCTATCGCGACGACGACCGGTGAACGTATCGATGCCAGCAAGGAACTGGTCGGCCAGGGCCTGGCCAACATCGCCGGCAGCTTCTTCGGCTCTTACGCCGTAAGCGGATCATTCTCGCGCTCTGCGGTGGCGGCGAAGACCGGCGCCAAGACCGGACTGTTCGCGATCGTCAGTGCACTGGCCGTGGTGTTGGTACTCCTGTTCTTTACGCCCTACCTGTACGCGTTGCCACAGTCCGTACTGGCCGTGATCGTGATGATGGCGGTGTTCAGCCTGATCCGCGTCAAGCCGCTGGTACATGCATGGAAAGTCAATCGCACGGATTCGATCATCGGCTTTATCACCTTCTTCGCCACGCTGGCGATGGCACCGGCTATCGCCAACGGCATCCTGCTGGGGATCGCGCTCACTCTCGTGGTGTTCCTGATCAAGAGTATGAAGCCGCGCGCCGAGATCGTTGCACGCAAACCGGATGGCACACTGGGCGGTATCAAGGCGCACGGCCTGAAGCCGATCAGTCAGTTCGTGGTGCCGGTGCGGTTCGATGGCTCGCTGACCTTCTCCAACGTGGCTTACTTCGAAGATGCCGTACTCGACGTCATCGCCAACTTTCCGCAGTGCAAGGCGATCGTGATCATCGGCAGCAGCATCAACGAGATCGACGCCTCCGGCGAAGAAAAGATCCGCGAAGTCGGCAAGCAACTGCGCGCAGCCGGCATCGAACTGCATTTCAGTGGCTT
>MWSE01000043.1_pt1 | contig 40780 bp, 32 predicted proteins | sample 1021931 | NCBI WGS metagenome assembly MWSE01 (sample SAMN06338154, study PRJNA374545) | mollusc metagenome | biome: marine bay; material: sediment; isolation source: gill 28 cm from animal B | host: Kuphus polythalamius | place: Philippines: Mindanao | collected 2011-09-12 | reverse complement strand
GTGGGAAAACCGTCGTTCACCCAGTCCACGATGCCGCGGGTAGAACGGAAGTTGACGCTCAAGGTCAGCGGCTGCAGTTTCAATTGGCCGATGCCGTGTTCACGCGCTGCGAGGTACAGGCCGACTTCGGCTTCGCGGAAGCGGTAGATCGATTGCATTGGATCACCAACCGCGAACAGTGTACGACCATCGTCGTTCTGCCAGCCGGCGGTCAGCGTCGCGAGCAGCCGATACTGGCTGCTCGAGGTGTCTTGAAACTCGTCGACCAGCAGGTGCTGTAGACGATAATCGAGCGCCAGGGCCAGATCGGTCGGCGCTTCCGGGTCACCGAGTGCACGTTGCGCGCGCAACTGGATCTCGACGAAGTCGACCTCGCCGTGTTCTTCAAAGACCAGTTGCAGTTCGGCGGCGGCATGCAGCAGTACATGAAACAGGCTGCGCAGTACCTGTTGTTGCGTGGCGTCGGGTCCGTGTCGTGGCAGGCTGCGCACACCAGCCCAAAGGCGCAACAGCTCGTGATCGTCGGTCAACCGCGCGGCGAGTGACTTGATGTCGTGCTTTGCTTGTGTGCGAGCCTGCTTGGCATCGGCATCCAGGCCTTTCTCGCTGGGCGCCGGAAAGCCTTGTTTGTTGGTCCAGCTCTTGCGCGGTTCGTTCTGCGCCGTCAGCAGCAGTTCGGCAAGACCCAGCCACTTTGCCAGATCTGGCCAGCCGGGTGTGGGCAGCGTGTCATCGTCGGCCCACGGTGCCAACGGTGACGACGCTGCGCTGTCGGCCTTGCGCAGGTTCAATGCGGCCTGTTGCGCAAGGAGCGCGAGTTGATGCAAGCAGTCGGCGGGACACGCAGTGATCAACCTCGCCAGGTGATCGGTGACGGCGTCGCGCAGGGCGTCTTCGATCGTCTCACCGTCCGGCGACGACAAGGCGTGCGTCAGCCATTGGTCACGCCGCGACAACATGCGGCACAGCAATGTCTCGAGTTGTTCCTGGCGACTGTCGAGGTGGATCAGCAGGCGCTCGATGTGATCGCCCAGCGCCGGCTCGTCGAGCATGCGCAGCGTGGCGCGGGCGGCGGACTGGTAGAACGGTTCGGCATGCTCGGTGGTTGCGGGGGCTGCACCTAACTCGCTGAGCAACGGCATCTGGCGCGCCAGCGCGTGGCTCAGGCTGTCGAAGGTCTGGATACGCAGGCGGTTGGGGTTGTCGGTCAGCTGCCAATCGAATTCGGCGTCGCGCGCCAACACATCGCGCGCCAGCGCCCAGGTTGTTCGCCGGTGTGCCTCGTCCGGCTCATCGTTACGTGCCAGGTCGAGCGCCGCCACGATGCGGTTGCGCATCTCGGCGGCGGCCTTGCGGGTGAAGGTGATCGCGTAGATCTCTTCCGGGTGTTTGACGATCGCCAGCAGCCGCAGATAGCGCTGGGTGAGCAGCTCTGTCTTGCCCGAGCCGGCCGGTGCCTGCACGATGAACGAGTCGTCGATGTTCAGCGCGCGGCTGCGCTGATCCTGATCGGCTACGCGCACTTCAGGCATCGTCTTCTCCGAGCATCTCCTGTACCCGGCACAGGTCGCCGTACGGGCAATAGCCGCACGCCTGGGGCGATGGTGTTGCATCGGCGCGGCCGTGCCGGATCTCGTCGGCAAGGTTTGCCAGGGCCCATCGCCAGTGGTCCAGCAGGGTCGACCAATCGGTTTCCTCTTCGTAACTCTGCGGTGTGATGACACCTTGCGCGAATCCTTCATCGCGACTGACACCGACGAAGTTGCAGCCGGCCTGGTCGCGACGCACGCGCGCCAGCAGGGCGGCGCTGACCTCGCCGTCGCTGTGCAGGCAGTACAAGGGCACCTGCGGCTCGGTGACGCGGTCGTCGAACCAACCGCTGTTGTTCACCTGCCGCCCGGTCTTGTAGTCGATCACCGCCAGCGTGCCGTCGGCCAGTCGGTCGATACGGTCGGTGCGCGTATGCAGGCGCAGCTCGCCGAGTTCGACGAGCTGCGATTGCTCCAGTTGCTCGACGCAGAATGGCTGACTGCGCGAGCGTTCGCTGTTCAACCAGTCGATCAGTAGGTGGGTCAAACGTTGCGTTTCGATGGCCTGAAAGCGTGGTGAGAACAGGTCTGGTCGCCGCCGTCCCAGGTCTGCCAGCGTGGCCTGGGCGAGTGGCACGATGAGATCGCGCAGCGATGCGTCGTCGTGCTGTGCGAGCGTTGCCGAGTCGTGCAGTTGCTGCCAAACGCGCTGCAACAGGTCGTGCACCAGGTTGCCGACGATGGCGGCATCGACGTTGAACGAGGCCTCGGCCAAGGGTCGCGCAGCGAGGCGAAAACGTGCGACCGCTTGGAATGGGCAGTTTGCCTGTGCGGCGAGCAAGGCCGCGCCGCCGCGCTGTTCGCTGGGCGGGCGTCGCAAGGCCTTGTCGGGCAATGGCAGCAGGCCGTCGTGCTGGGCGCAGGCATCGCGCAAGCTAGCGCGTAAGTCGCCGACGAGGTCACTGGCATCGATTGACAGCCAATCCCTGATCAGTGGACTGGCGCGCTGCTCGCGATCGCCGCACTGACGGGCGTGGCTGGCAATGACCAACGGGGCGCTGTGGCACAGACGTTCGGTGAGTCGTCGGGCGAACGCGAGCTCGCGTGACGCCGACGCATTCGGCATGTCGAGTTCGCGTTGCAAGGCCGCCGGTAGCAGCGGGTTGGGTTGCGGTGATGCCGGCCAGGTCTGATCGTCGAGACCCAGCAACCAGATTGCATCGAAATCCATGCCGGCCGCTTCGAGGCCGCCGAGTATCTGGATCGGTGTTGCCGGTGACTGCGGTTGGAAGACGGTATCGTGCGTGAGCGTCCGCAGCTGCGTGAGCGCATCCGTCAGGCTCATCGACGGCTGTACCTTGCCGAGTGCGGCGAACTCACTGAAGACGCGTTTGAAGCGTTCGTGTTGTTGATACTCGTGACTGTCGAGCGTCTGCTCGCCGGGCCAGCCGAGTATGCCGAGAAGCGCCTGAAGATGCCCGACCCATTGGTTGGGCGAGCAGCGTCTCGGCAGCTGGTCACGAAACTCGACGAGCTTGGTCAGACGAGACAGCAGGTCTGCGCAGTGTCTGTAATCCGTGACGTCGAATCCGCCCAAACGAAATTGCAGGCGCTCCACGCTGATGCGTGGTAGACCGTCATCGCGCAATGCTGCATCGAACAGGGCGCGGTTCTCCCATTCGGACGCATAGCCGCCGAGAAATGGGCTGCGCAGCAACTGCCCGATGTCGTTCAGCGCGTGCTCGCGGGTGAGCAATGTCAGCGCGAGCAATGCATGAGCCACCAGCGGACGTTCGTCCAGCGGCTCACCCAGCGACAGGTTGAACAGCGGCTGCGCGTCGCCGCCTGCGGCGAGATAGTGCTGCGGCGTCAGCGTCTCGGCGAAGATGCGCTGCAGGTCTTGTCGTTGTTCGCTGATCCGCGGCGATACGATGCCGATGCGCACATTGGCGTCATCCGCCAGTCGTTGTTTGGCCCATTGCGCGGCCAGTCGTATCTCAGCATCGCTGTCGTCGGCGGTGAGGTGAGTGCGTTCGAACGTTCGCAACGGTTCGAGGTGTTCGACGATCTCGGTGTTGCGTTGACGCAATCGCTCGAACAACTGTTGTTGTGCGGGCGACAAGGTATCGAAGCCGCTGTAGACCAGTTGTGCAGGTGAGTTCAGTACCTGTTCGTCGAAGGCGGCGGTAATCAGTGGCAGCAGTGCAGCCGCACTGATCAGTGTGTGTTCGCTCAATGCGGTTTGAAACCGTTCGCGCCATTCGAGGAAGGTCGACAGTTCTTCGCCGCCGCTCGACTTCAGCCGGGCCTCGTCGAGTTGCCAGTCGGCGATCAGCAGATGAGCTGCCTGTGCCTGGCGGGCAGCGGCCGCGGCGCGCAGCAGCCGGGGTTGATTTTGCGCGCGGCTGGATTGTTCGACGATGTTTTCCCAGAGCAGGCGTTCCTGGTTGGCATCGAGCAGGTCGGCGCTGGTGAAGCCGCTATCGAGCAAATGCTCGTAACAACGCGTGAGCCAGGCGTTCCACGGCAGGATGTCGGCCGAAGGCCAGACGCGCAACCCGGAATCCGACTGCAGCCTGTCGTAACGTGCGCGCAGCTCGACGGCCAGGCGGTTGTTGACGGTCAGCAGGGTCGTGTTGCCGTCGAGGTCGGCAAGCGTCCAGGTCACGATGGATCCGATAGGCGGTGCATGTCGGCCTAGGCTAACAGAACACCGGGCCGGATTGATTGCTCAGTGTTCGAGTATCCGGATCTTGCTTGCGTCCAGGCCGACGACCAGTTGATCGCCGACATGCAGCTGCGGTTGACCGGCAGTGCGCGGCAGATCCATCCACACCAGATCGCCTGCAAGGTCGATGCAGTAGCGCATGCTGTCGCCGAGGAATTCGGCCTGGTCGACGCGGCCGGTGAAGCGGATCTGTTCGCCGGGTCGCTGCTGTTCGGCACTGACGATATGCAGATCGTTCGGCCGGAACATCGCAGACCCTTTGCGGGGGCGCTTGTAGGCCTCGTCGAACAGCGGGATCACCATGCCGTTGGCAGCGCGGAACAGCGGCTGGTCACCGGCGTACTCGATCTCGCCATCGAGCAGGTTGGTCCCGCCCAGGTACTCGGCGACGAAACGGTTGCGCGGCGCATCGTACAGATCGATCGGCGTGCCGACCTGCTGGATTCTGCCGTCGTGAATGATCGCGATGCGATCGGCGATGCGCATGGCCTCTTCACGTTCCTGGGTTGCAAGCAACATGGTTGCCCCGGATTGCTGCTGTTGTTTCTTCAACAGCCGCAGCAGTTGGCTGCGCAGTTTCGGGTCCTGTTCGCTGAGCGGTTCGTCCAACAACACAACGTCTGCCTTGGCGATCAGCGTACGCGCCAGCGCAACCCGTTGGCGTTGGCTCGGCCACAGCTGCGAAGGCAGGTGGTACAGGAACTCGGACAACCCGACCGCCTGTAGTTCGCGTTCGACGTGCTCGTGAATCTGGCTGCGCGACAGGTGATGTTGGCGCAGGCCGAAGGCGACGTTCTCGAACACACACATGTGCGGCCACAGCGGAAAGGTCTGGCACATCATGGCGACGCCGCGCTTGTTCGGCGCCGTCTGCGTGATCTCGCGATCGTCGATCCACATCTCGCCCGCAACTGTCTGTTCGAGCCCGGCCAGGGCACGCAGCAGGGCCGTCTTGCCGGCCCCGTTGCCGCCGAGGATGACGCACATCTCGCCGGGCAGGACGTTGAGGTTCACATCGTGGAGGATCTCGCGTTGTGCGACGTTGACGTCGAGACGTCTGATTTCAAGACTGGCGGGTTGCGTTTTTATCATTGCTTTCTCTTATTCGCACCGGTTACCACGATTTACCGAGATGTACGTCGGTCTCACCCAGAATACGGCTGCGATCGTTGCCGCTATCATAACGCCGAGAAGCACCGCTGCGGTGATTCCGACGAGATTTAACGGGTCATCGCGCAGCTTGTCGAACGCCACGATTGCGATCGGCGGCGTCCAGGTGTCGCTAGCCATCATCAGCAGTATCGATGCCTCTGCCACCGCGCCGACAAAGCCCACACTGAACACCGTCCACAGGTGCCATTTCATGGCGGGCAACAGGTAACGAACGACGGCTGCAGGGCGGGACATGCCGACCATACGCCCGGTATCCGTGAACTCATGGCGCATGAAGTCTGCGCCCTGCACCATGATGCGATGCAGATAGGGCAGTTGTTTGAGGGTGAGGGCGAACACCACAACTGCCAGTGCCGAAGCCGGACTGGTCGGTGGATCGTGGTTCATCTGGCCAAGCGGCCAGATACACGCGATGACCAGAACCGCTCCCGGAACGGCCAGCAGGCTGGCGATGGCCGCGCGTAGGGCGCGTGCTGACAGTCTTGATCCGCGGGTCAGCAGACCGGTTGCGCCGGCCAGCAGCAGACCGCCTGCGGCGACGGCAAGCCCGATGACCACTGACGAAAGCATATTCGGCTTGAGTTGTTCGACCGCAACCCCCTGGCCCGGTGCCGCGATCATTGCATGCAACAGCATGACGAACGGGGTGAGCGCCAACAACGCGAGCATGGCGACGACCAGTGTCGATCCGTAGCGTGCAGAGCGGCCGGGGCGCCAGCGGTAGGGGCATGCGTCAGGTCCGTTCTCAGAGGCGCGCAACGTCGCCTGCAGGCTGTTCCAAGCGATGACCGTTAGCAGCGCAGACAGCAGCAACAGCAAGGCGGCGCTGACCAGAACCGGTGACGACGTCTTGCCGATGTCGCTCCATTGCAGAAACAGCATCGGCGCCAGCATGTCGTCGGCACCGACGATCAACGGCGTTGCAACATCTTCGATGATTCTCAACATGACCAGCGCGAGTGCGGCGATATAGGCCGGCGCCAACAGCGGCAGCGTGATGCGGCGAAGCACTGTGAAGGCGCTACCGCCGAGGTTGATGGCTGCTTCCTGTAGTGCTCGGTCGGTTGCGTTGAGTCGCAGTGTCAGCAACAGCATGACCAAAGGCAGATAGTGCAGGGCGAAGGCGATGATCAGGGCAATGGGCAGGTTTGACCAGGCACTGTCGGTGAGCGCGATCTGTGTTGGCAGACCGAGGGCCTGTATCGATCGATCCACCATCACGGCGACGATGTACGGAGGCGTGGCGAGGGGAAGGAGTCCGAACGCGAGGGACCACCCACGATGGGCACCCGATGCTCTGGCGGTGACAAAGGCCAGCGGCGTGGCGATCACACCGCACAGCACGGCGGCGCTAATCCCGATCAGCAATGTCTTCAACAATGAATGGTGTACCGCTGGATCGGTAAGGTAGTCGCGCGTTGTCTGCAATGCGGCTGCGTTGCGCGGAATGGCTTCGGTCAGCAGGTAGGCGACAGGCAGGAACACCACGGCGACGATCAACACGCCGAGCGGCGCAGCCAGAAAGCTGCCGTGCCCTGTGGATGTTGGCGGGTTGCTCATCGGCCCGCGGCGAGGGAGTCGTGGCGACAAGTTCGGTTGCGGGTGGCTCTGGGCGGTCTCAACGCACGGCCTTTGTTATTTTGCGAGTTGTCTGATGATTCTGCCGCCACATCCGCGCGGCGACAACCGGGATGAAGCCAAGCCAACGCGTTTCGGGGCGTGTCAAAGGCGTCGGTAAGAACGCCGTTCGCCAGCGCGAAGCCGCGGCGATGCGGCATTTTCCTCGCACTTTCGTGCGCCTTCGCGGCACATTGTGGAAAATCAGAATTTTATTATGTTTTCAGTGACTTGGAACGATGTTCCTGAAGTTCTGATGAAACTGATAGCTCGCTATACTCGGTTCCATCGTGTGACTGATAACCAACAACAACGTGTTTGCCGAGCGTCTCCCGATCATTGCTGCGAGTCTCATGCTTGCTGCCGTGCTTAGCGGCTGCAACGAAGACACGCCCGTGGTCAAGACACCGGCCAGCGATGTATCGCAGGGTCGTACCGAACGCGCAGTGACGCGCACACCCAGCGCGCCGGCCGACGTCGAAGGTCTGGCCGAAGTCGCACTCGAACAAAAGCCCGAGGAGAGAAACAGCGCGGCATCAGCGCTGACTGTCGATGACAGCACCTACACCGGCGACCTCGCCGTACTCAAGAAGCGGGGCAAGCTGCGTATCCTGATACCGGCGAACATTGGCGGCGCGTTCTATCTGCCGCGCAAAGGTTGGCCGGTAGATGCACAGCATGAGACTGCGTCGTCGTTTGCACGCCGTCACGGTCTGGAGCCGGTGTTGGTGCCTGTGGCGTCGTTCGCCGACATGATTCCCTCGTTGCTCGAAGGCAAAGGCGACATCATCGCTGCCAACTTGACGGTGACCGAGCGCCGCCGCGAGAAGATCGCGTTTTCCGTTCCGCTGACAACGGTGCATCAACAGGTGTTGGTCGCCCAGGACCAAACCGGTATACAGGGCGTGAAGGATCTCGTCGGCAAGCGTGTCATGGTCGACCCGCATTCGTCGTTCTGGGATCGGATGGCGGCGCTGCAGAAGGAGTACCCGGGGATCGAGCTGGTGAAGCGTCCCGAGGGGCTGACCGATGAGGCTGAACTCGACGCCGTAGCGCACGGCAAGATCGATGCAGCGGTCCGCGACAGCAACGTTGCGAGCATGTACCTGAGCTTCCGCGACGATATCAAGGTGGCATTTGCGCTGCGCGGCACCGACGATATCGCCTGGGGTATCCGGCCCGGCTCTCCGCACCTGCGTGCAGCGCTGAACAAGTTCCTGCACCTAGAACTGCTGGCCGGCAATGAGCCCATCCGGCATACCGATGGTTTTGAGGGTATCAAGAAGCGCAAGGTGCTGCGCGTGTTGATGCCGAACAATGCGGCTTCGTATTTTCTCTATAAAGGAGAGCTGCACGGATTCGAATACGAACTCGCCAAGGCGTTCGCCGACGCACACAAACTGCGGCTTGAAGTGATCGTGCCCGAAACCCACGAGCAGCTGCTGAACGCTGGTGGATGGCCGCGGCGACATCGCAGCCGGCTTTCTCGAACCCAGCGACGAGTTGAAGGCACGCAGCCTCGCATTCTCGCGACCCTATCACTTCGCCCCGCGTCATCTGGTCGTCAAGGCCGACGATCCAATGAACGGTATATGGGATATGCAGGGCCGAACGGTGATGGTTCGCCGTTCCAGTCCGTACTGGCGCGATCTGCAGGAAATGCTGGAGTCGGGCTACGCGTTCGATCTGGTGGCCGCTCCCGAGCACATGGAGACCGAAGAACTGATCGCGCGTGTCGCCGAGGGTGAAATCGATGCGACCGTTGCCGACGGCCACCTGTTGGATATCGAACTAGCGCGTGGCCTGGCGGTGAAATCGGGCTTTCAACTCGGTGAGGACCGGCCGCATGCGGTCGCAGTCAGGGCCAAAGACAAGAAACTGCGCAAGGCGTTGAACCGCTTCATCAAGAAAGAATACAAAGGGCTGGTCTACAACATTCTGTACAAGAAGTACTTCACCAACGCGCGTGCGGTGAGGGCCTTGGCGGCGGGGCGTTTGAGCAGTGATGGAACGGGCTTGTCGCCGTACGACGACATCACCCAGCGTTATGCAGAAGAATACGGATTCGACTGGCGCCTGATTACCGCACAGATGTTTCAGGAGAGCCGGTTCGACCCGCAAGCCCAGTCGTTCGCCGGCGCCCGCGGCCTGCTGCAGGTCATGCCGAGGACCGCCAGGTTCATGGGGTTCGCCAATGTCCTCGAACCCGAAGATGGCATCCACGCCGGCATCAAATACCTCGACTGGGTCAGAAACCGGTTTGAGCCGTCTTTGCCGTTCAATGAGCGTATGTGGTTCAGTCTGGCCGCGTACAACGCCGGTCACGGGCATGTGGACGACGCACGACGGCTGGCACGCAATCTCGGTCTGAACGGCGATCGCTGGTTCGATAACACCGAGAAGGCGATGTTGCTGTTGTCGAAGAAGCAGTATGCCAGCAAGGCGCGTTACGGCTATGTGCGCGGGGTCGAGCCTGTCAGTTACGTGCGCGAGATTCGCCAGCGCTATCGCGCTTATGTCGAGATCGCCGATCGTCGATTGTCTCGCCGCGAAACCATGCCGCTGTCAGTGGCCGGTTCGGACATCGTGCACGCGCCCAGCGGCTGTGTGCCCGGTCGCTATTTACTTGGTCAGCGGGCAACCAAAGGAAGGCGAAAGGGCGTGATTACCATCGATTATTTTTCCGACGTGCTGTGCGTGTGGGCTTACGGCGGCCAGATTCGGCTCGACGAACTGCAGCGCGAGTTCGGTGGCGACATTCAGGTGAGGCATCGGTTCATGACGCTGTTCGCCGATACCCGAAAGCGCATCGGAGAAGGCTGGAAAGACGAGGGCGGATTCGCGGGCTTCGGCGCCCATCTGCATGAGGTGTGTGAACAATGGCCGCATACCTCGCCGCATCGTGAAGTCTGGACACAATGTCGCCCGTGTAGCAGCACGACCGCGCATGTGTTTCTGATAGCGGCAGGCTTGTGCCTGGGTATCGACAATGAGCAGGACGTAAGCGACGAGCGCAGGCGCCTGTTCGACAGCTTGGTTAACAAGACCCGTTTACTGTTCTTCGAACAGGCACAGGATATCTCGTGCCTGGCGACGCTGTTGCCACTGCTCGACGATGTCGGCCTGGGCGAAGCGGCGGTACGCGCAAGGATCGACAATGGCGAGGCCTACGCGGCGCTGCACCGCGATGCCGAGTTGATGAAGGCGTACGGCGTGCAGGGGAGCCCGACCTATGTGTTCAATGAAGGGCGGCAACTACTGTATGGCAATGTCGGCTACCGAATCATCGAGTCGAACGTGCGTGAGTTGATGCTGCCGAACGCAGGTACCGGGGTGCCGAGCTGGTGTTGAGCGACGACCGGCTCACTCAGCGGAGTTGTTGAATTCATGCCCTCCAAAATCAGCCCCCTGTTTTCCTGGCTCAACCAGTGGCGCGCCGATGAGTTGCGCGGAGTCCTGAGTGACATTTACGTGGCCGATGCCGCGGGCGCGCCGATGCGTCGCGTCGAACGGGGACTCGCCGAAGATCGCTACGCCGAAGGTCGTGGCCACTGGCGGTCGGTCGATGGTTGTGAAGTTACGCTGGTCACGCTCGAGGACATGCGCGACGCGTCCAATGCCAAGTTGTCGTTCCTCGCCGGCGAGCATCGGCGCAATCTGGTGATAACCGGGATTCCGCTGCAGGCCATGATCCGCCAGCAACTGCGCATCGGTGGCGTATTGTTCGCTTTTCATCGACTGCGCCCACCATGTGCGTATCTCGACAGAGCGGTGCAGGCCGGCGCGGCCAAGGCTTTGCGTAAACGCGGCGGGCTCGGTCTGCGAGTAATCGAGCCGGGCACGATCGCGGTGGGCGATGCGGTCGAGGTGATTCGCAGCAGCGAGCGGTGAGCTACTCGTCTTCGGTCGTGTTGTAGATCAACAGCTCGGTCTGCCGCCGCAGCATGTCCGTATCATCGATCGTCTCGATCGCCTGCAGCGCGCGAATGTAGTCGGCGGGCAGTGCGTGTTCGGTTGCACCGTGGATGACATGGCGTCGGTACCAGTCGAAGGGTTTGAGCGAGGCATCGATGCGGGTTGCGTAGTAGGTGAAGGCATTGACGACGGCACCGTTGGTCAAGGTTACGTCGACCAGTTTGTCGTTGTATCCGCGCCCCAGATCTTCGTAGTGATCGAGCAACGTCTTGTGTTCCTCCGCCAAGGTGAACACCACGCCGTAGACCGTGTGTCCGGGGGCTCGCGCGGCATCGCATTTTGCCGAACCGTCGCGACCGATCTTGTGAAACGCCAGTCGATGATCGCTGAGTGTCGCGACGCCGATCGGGTGGGCCGATGAAACGCGGTGTTGCAGGCGTTTCACCGACATGTTCGAGCCGTAGGCGAAATAGTGCATTGGGCGGCGGCGCGGCATCCGTGCCGCATGCGGGAAGGCTGGTCGCGCTTACTTGTGTGCGATGGGTTTTTCGGTGAACAGGTAATCTTTCAGTTCGCCGTCAAACTTCGGGTCATTGCGCCGAATCCATTCGAGCACCATCGCGGCGTGTTCTTTTTCTTCGTCGCGGTTGTGCGCGAGGATGGCCTTCAGTTCTTCGTTCTTGCAGGCGTCGACGCGCTGGTTGTACCAGTCGACCGCCTCGAGTTCTTCCATCAAGGAGATGATGGCGCGATGCATATCGCGGGTTTCATCGGACAGTTCGGAAATCGGCTCGTGATAGCCTTCGTTCGACATCGGTGGTTTCCTCCGGTTTATCGATGCAGTGAAATCATCATAACGCCAATTGATGACGGGTAGCCCTGAAGATCGTCAAGTTGTGCCGGGTTGCCGGTCGGCTTTCCGAGCACCGTGCCACCGGTAGAAAATCGAAGGCATCAGACCGGTCCATGCCAGGAACAATGGCCACACGCGGCCAGCCGAGAGATCGTAGTCGCCCAGCAGACGTTGCCAGTCATGTCCCATGACGAAATGACCGAACAAGAATTCGAACGCGATGGTGGCGATCAGCCAGACGCCGCCGACCGTATGCGCGACTTTGTGGTTGGGTAGCGGCCAACGCCGGGCGAGCCACCAGGCGACGGCGCCGCTCAGCAGCACAGCGATCAAGGTAGAGACCTGGTGCGCGGTGAGTGGAGAGAGCAGGGGGCCATAGCCCAGATCGCGCAACGCGCCATTGCCGATGGCGATGATCAACAACGCGAACCACGCAAGGATATGCCGCCGGGTTGCGCGGCTACCGTCGCGGGTGCTTGGTTCAGCGGTCGGGTAAGTCATCCAGAATCGCCTGGTATACCGCCAGGTCGCCGGCGGAGAAGCAACAGAACACAACCGACGCCAGGTCATTCGCCAGGTTATTGCGATCGCGGGTTATCGCGTGAACGGTATCGACCGCGATCGATGCTGCGCGTTCGATCGGGTAGCCGTATACCCCGGTGCTGATGCTGGGAAACGCCAAGGACCGTAGGCCGTGCTCGAGGGCCACGGCGAGGGAGCGACGATAACAGGATGCCAAACGTTCCGGTTCGCCGCGTTCGCCGCCGTGCCAGACCGGGCCAACCGTGTGGATCACATAACGTGCAGGGAGACGGAAACCTGGCGTGATCTTGGCGTCGCCGGTTTCGCAGCCTGCCAGCTTGCGACATGCCTCCAATAGTTCGGGACCGGCGGCACGATGAATCGCGCCATCGACGCCGCCACCGCCCAGCAGTGAGTTGTTGGCCGCATTGACGATACCGTCCACGTCGAGCGCGGTGATGTCCGCGCGAATCGCACGCAAGTCTGCCGCCATGTTTGCGTCCTCCTCCTCATGCCGAGTTTAGCCGTCGGCCGAGCCTGTGTGTGCGAGCGAAAAGGCAACGCGGGCGGCGCGCCGACCCCGCCGAGTCCCTCTGGGAACAAAAAGAACCAGATGTTCAATTTCCCGCGGGGTTGGCCGTAATCCCAGATATCAGCGGTGACTGTCCGCCGACGGTCCCCGCCGAAGCTCTCCTCTGGCGCGATGATTATGCGCTTTACGGGTTGTCGCTCTCCCCGCGACAACCCGTTTTTTTTCGCCCGATGTCGGCCACCACAGATGAACGCGAGCGCGCTTCTAACGTACCGAAACCTGCCTGGCGCGGTAACGCAGGTGCTGGCGTGAGGGCTTGCGGCCGGTCAGTTCGGCGAGGTACTCCATAGCAGCGCCGTATCCTTCGTCTTCGCGATCCGACAATACAAAGAGCGTTTCTCCGCCGCTGCAGTTGCGACATGCCGAGGGCTCCGCCGTGGTGACGTGCAGCAGGGTGTCGTGAACCAAACCATCGACCCGCTGGGGTTGCTGGCCGCTGACGATCACGCCCGCGATGGGACGCTTGGTCGGATTCTTTACTACCCATCGGGTGCTTTGGTGCGCGGTCAGGGCGAGGATCAAGGGGTCTTTGCCGGGACCGACGTCGACGATGACCTGGCCGACCACATCGGCCGTGTCGCCGGCGAGTTGTGCCGCGCAGGTAGCGCCGTCGGCGGCGCAATCCTTGTTGGCCGACAGCGGACCGTCTTCACCGGGGACCGCGCCGCGATAGATGCCGATCAGATACAGTTTGGCGTTGTCCGGGAATTCCAGCGGTTTGACGGTGTCGGGGTCGCCGGCGGCAGTTGCATCGGATGCCAGCGCATCGTCGACTGCGCGCTTGGCCAACTGCGACTGCAGCGGCGGTGCGAGCGGTTCTTCGGTCTGCCGGTCGACGAAGCGCATGCGCTGTGCCGAGTCGCGCAGCAGCGCACTGGGCGCGTGCACCATCCATTGCAAGGCCGCCAATGTCGACTGTGACTGCAGCACCTGAGGTGTCGTATAGATATTCTGATCGAGCAGCAGCAAAGTGACTTGCTCGGCAGGGTGGTTGTCGGGCTGCGCCTTGAGCGTCTCTACCATGGCTTCTACGGCGGGCCAGGGTATGTGCGGATCCTTGCCGGCGGCGGCATTCGCCTGCAACAGCTGCCGGGTTATCGGGAACAGCTTCTTGTTCAGCGCCAAGCCGATCGGGGTGCTTTGCCAAGGTTGATCGGCGGCGCGTTTACCCTGCAGACCTGCGCCACGCTTGATCAACTCGCCGACGAGTTTAGGGTCTGCGGCGCGAATCGCCCCGGTCAGGCATTGTTCGTCGAGGTCGGAACGCCCGGCCTTGGAGCGCGCGGCTTTGCGTAGCAGCACGAGGGTTTCGCCACGCGCCTGGTCGCCGGCCATCTGCTCACACAAGCGCACGATCGCTCCCGGCGGCAGGGTATCCAGGCCGGCGCCCATCTTGAGTGCGACGCGAACCTGGGCCGGATCGCCGGCGGAGACTGCCTTTTCCAAGGCAGTGCGGCCGCTGGATGTGACGAAATCGATATCGACCTTCTTCTGGGGCACCAGTTTGCCCAGCTTGAGTTCGGGATGGGCGAGTAGGTACAGGCCGACCGAGGTATCGCCCTGCATCGGTACGTTCGGGTTGGCCCCTTTGCGCAGCAACTCACGCGCGATGGTCCATCGTTCCTGGTTGGCTGCCAGCGATAAAGGAGTGTCGCCAGCGTGGTTCGGTCGATCGATGTCGATCTCGTCTTTGAGCAGCAAGTTGAGAAACGGCTCGTCGTTGGCGTCGACCACGGCGTGCAGCACGCCGTTGCCCTGGTTGTCGGTCATCTCGGTATCGGCACCGCGCTCGTCGAACAGCTTGTACAACGCCTCGTCGCCCACTTGTGCGGCCAGCAGCAAGGGGGTCTCACCGCGCGCGTTCTTCAGGTTGAGATCCGCGCCGTTGGTGAGCAAGAGTTCGACGTAATCGATCAGGCGTTCACGCGCGGCGACGTGCAAGGCGGTATCGCCGTCTTTGTTCACGGCATTGATGTCGACACCTTGTTCGACCAGAAAGCGCACGATGTCGGCATCCGGCGTGTTGAGTAGCATCAACGCTGTGTTTTCGTCGTCGTCGCGCAGCGTCGGACTCGCGCCGCGTTCGATCAACGCTTTAAGCGCCGGAATTCTGATCTTCGTGCTGCCATAGGTCGCCACCATCAGGAACGGCGTCTGACCTGCGCGCGTGACCGGTTGATTGATCTGTTCTTGCGGGATCTGCTCGATCGACTTGAGCACGGTGTCGACGTTGCCGCTGGCCAGATCGTTGATCGACCACACGGTCTGGGCGACAGCGGTGGATGCGACGCCGAACAACAGGATCAGCAGGGCGATCGATCCTTGACGCAATGGGTCCAGCAGCATGGGATTACCTCTTATTATGTTTATCTGAATGCTGCCGTATCGCTGGCGGCACGCCGTGGGTCCGGGTCACGGCACGCTAGTGTGCCAAATCTTCGGGGCCCGTTCACATCGCATACAGCGCCGCGCTGCCATCAGACAACGTTTCGGGTATCAGGTGGATGTCTCGTCGGCGAGCCTGGCCGAAAGGGCGGTTGGCCAATCCAATCTGCGAGGCTTCGCCAGAGCGGCTGCGTTCCGTGTCCAAGACACGCAGGTGGATCGATGTCAATCACCCTGCCGAGAAAAAATGCGAAGTGGATCACATTAATATCCATAGAATTCTTGTTCAAAAATCTCGACGACTATAGTTCCCGACGTCGGTGGCGGCCCTACTGATGAGGTCGACCTGACACTCAAAGCCAGCCAGTTTGCACAAGCTGGATGGATAGGGAAAAAGAACAACGGGGCTGATGGCAACAGGCCCCATCGCTGGTTCCGCACGTCGGGCGCCAGTCTTCATTTCACCGGTCTTCTTTACAACTTGGTCGAACGCCGCAGATCTGACGACGCGACACGGGCGGTATCGATCCGGCACGGCAGACAAGACAGGGAATGGGGCCCCGGCAGCGGAAGCGCATCGTTCTAAGGGGAAGACGATGGTTAATAAGCGGCAGCGCATGTGCGACCTGATCGAAGAATTCAGGCGCAAAGGCCGGGAAGGGGATGCGGAGGTATTGCGCGATGCCTGGTACGCACTCCACGACGCTTATCATGTTCTGGCGGTTGTCGGTGAGGACATTCCTCAGGGAAGGGTCTACAGCCACGCCACGACCAACTTCGGCAATGTTCTGGTGATTCTGCAAGCCTTCTCCCGACGTCTTGACGATCAGCGTGAAGACAAAGAGTCGGGCAGTCTGGTCGGCATCAAATAGCGAGTTCGTCGGATGTGACGCCAGCCTCTGCTGGCATCGGGTAGTGTTGCACACCGGTGGCGTCCGGCGGCATACCGAAAATGAAAAAGCCCGGTTCTTCACAGAACCGGGCTTTCGAATCTTGATGGTGCCGAAGAGAGGACTTGAACCTCCACCGGGTTGCCCCGACATGGACCTGAACCATGCGCGTCTACCAATTCCGCCACTTCGGCATCGTTTTTGGGGAGCCCAAAAACGGAAGCGCGGACTGTACAGCGACACCATAGGGCTGTCAACGCTACAATAGCCGGATGAAACAAACACCAGACAGAGAAAAATCACTCCGTGTCGAAGCGTAAACCACGGCGTAACGTTCGCGATCGCGATCCCTATCAGGCCCGCGAGGCCAAGAAATACGAAAACCCGATCCCCAGCCGCGAGTTCATCCTTGGCATGATGGAGGAACACGGCGCGCCGCTGCGTTTCGACGATATCGCCGAGTCACTGCAACTGGCCGGCGATCCACAACAGCGCGAGGCCTTGTCGCGAAGGCTCAACGCCATGCAGCGCGACGGGCAGGTGGTGTGCAATCGGCGCGGCGGCTATTGCGTGGTCAACCACGAGGACCTGCTGCATGGACGGGTGATCGGCCATCCCGACGGCTTCGGCTTCATGCAGGCCGACGAGGGCGGCGACGATCTCTACCTCAGTCCACGCGAGATGCGTCGCCTGTGGCACGGCGACCGCATTGTCGCGCGGGTTGCGGGCATCGACCGCCGGGGTCGGCGCGAGGCGGCGGTGGTCGAGGTACTCGAGCGCGCCTTCGAGAATATCGTTGGCCGTTTGCAGATCGAGGCGGGTGTCGCCTTTCTGCTGCCCGACAACAAGCGCGTCGCGCAGCAGATATTGATAACGCCCGATCGCCTGATGGGTGCCAAGCATGGCCAGATGGTGGTGGTGCACATCACCGAACACCCACAGACCTGGCGTCAGCCGCTCGGTGAGGTGGTCGAGATACTGGGTGACCACCTGGCGCCGGGGATGGCGACCGATGTGGCGATTCGCGCCAACGATATCCCGCTGGATTGGCCCGCCGAGGTCGACGCAGAGATCGCCGAGCTCAAGCCTGAGGTGCCGGAGGCGGCCAAGCAGGGTCGGACCGACCTGCGCAACGTGCCGCTGGTGACGATCGATGGCGCCGATGCGCGCGATTTCGACGACGCGGTATTCTGCGAACGCACCAACAAAGGCTGGCGGCTGTTGGTAGCGATCGCCGACGTATCGTCTTACGTGGTGCCCGGTACGGCGCTCGACGACGAGGCCTACAAGCGCGGCAACTCGGTGTACTTCCCGGATCGGGTGATCCCCATGTTGCCGGAGATTCTGTCGAACGGGTTGTGCTCGCTGAATCCGAAGGTCGACCGGCTGTGCATGACCGGCGAGTTGTACTTCGATGCCGAAGGCAAGCTGATCCGTTCGCGCTTCTTCGAGGCGGTCATGAATTCGCATGCGCGCCTTACCTATGACCAGGTCGGCGCCATGCTGCTCGATGGCGATGCCGAACTGTGCGCACAACATGCCGACGTGCTGCCGCACCTGCATGATCTCTACGGCCTGTACAGGCTGCTGCACGAGGCGCGTGCTGAACGTGGGGCGATCGATTTCGATACCGTCGAGACGCGTTTCCGTTTCGGCGACGACGGCAAGCTGGAAGAGATCGTGCCCTTGGTGCGCCACGATGCACACAAGCTGATCGAGGAATGCATGTTGGCGGCGAACGTGGCCGCGGCGCGCCACCTGCTGCGCAAGAAGATGCCGGCCTTGTATCGGATACACGAGCAGCCCAGCACCGAAAAGCTGTCGGACCTGCGCGAGTTTCTTGCCGAACTCGGCCTTTCGCTCGACGGTGGCGACGAGCCGACCGCGAAGGACTACGCCAACCTGCTCGACAAGGTCAAAGACCGGCCGGACTTCCACGTGATCCAGGTCGTGCTGTTGCGCTCGATGATGCAGGCGGTGTACTCCGATACGAATGTCGGCCACTTCGGTTTGGCGTTTCCTGCCTATACGCACTTCACGTCACCGATCCGGCGTTATCCGGATCTAATGGTGCACCGTGCGCTCAAGCATCTGCTGACCGGCGAACCACCCGAGGCGTTCGAGTACACGCATCAGCATCTCGCGGCAATGGGCGAACACTGCTCGGCGACCGAGCGGCGCGCCGACGATGCGACCCGCGACGCGTCCGATACGCTCAAGTGCGAATTCATGCTCGATAAGGTAGGTGAGTCGTTCGATGGCGTGATCTCGGGCGTCAACAGCTTCGGCATCTTCGTCGAACTCGACGGTATCTACGTCTCGGGCCTGGTGCACATCACAGCGCTGGATTACGACTACTTCCATTTCGATCCGATCGGGCACCGATTGACCGGCGATCGCACCGGACGCGTGTACCGCCTCGGCGACACGCTCCGGGTCAAGGTGGCGGCGGTGAACATCGACGATCGCAAGATCGATTTTGTTCTGGCCGACAAGGTCGAGGGTCCGGGCAAAGGTCGTGCGACAGGTGACAGGCAGCGTGATCGCAAGTCCAGGAACAACGACAAAGGCAGCGCCACACGCAAGTCGAAGAAAGACGTGGCGGGTCAGAAATCCAGCGACAAGAAGTCGCAAAAGCGAGACGGCAAAACCGGAAGCCGTAGAAAGCGCAGCAAGGGGAAAGGTAAGGGCTGATCGATGTCCGGCCAGATGATTGTTGGAATACATGCGGTGCGTACAGCGCTCAAGCACGGCGCGCAACGCATCGACAGTCTGCTGTTCGATGTGGCGCGCAAAGACAAGCGTCTGCGTCAACTGCTCGACGATGCGCGGGCAGCCGGCGTCAAACCCGAGCCCAGCGACAAGGCGTCGCTCGACAAACTGACCGGCGGCGCGAACCACCAGGGCGTGGTCGCGCATGGCGAGATGCCGACCAGTCTCACCGAAGCGGCGCTCGACGATTTGCTCGGAGGATTGGATGAACCCCCGTTGCTGCTGGTGCTCGACGGTGTTACCGACCCTCACAATCTGGGTGCCTGTCTGCGCAGCGCCGACGGTGCCGGTGCGCACGCGGTGATTGCGCCGCGCGACCGCGCCGGCGGTCTGACACCGGTGGTGTGCAAGGTCGCCAGCGGCGCGGCAGAAACGGTGCCCTTCGTTCAGGTCACGAATCTGGTTCGCACGCTCAAGTACCTGCAGGATACGCACCGGGTGTTCGTTATCGGCACCGCCGGCGAAGCAGACATCGATCTCTATGCGGCCGATCTCACCGGTCCGCTCGCGCTGGTCATGGGTGCAGAAGGCGAGGGTATGCGTCGGCTGACACGTGATACCTGCGATCAGCTGGTGCGTCTGCCGATGGCGGGTCATGTCGACAGTCTCAATGTGTCGGTGGCAACCGGTGTCTGTCTGTACGAGGCGGTGCGCCAGCGTCGCTGAGCGGTCCGACCGGCGCGATTGCTTAAATGCTTGCAATCGTTTGCCTTTTCACCTAATATCCCGCGCCTTTCCGGCCGGCCTCAGGGCCGGTCCTCCTTGCCTCACCGCGGCAGTTGCCGATGGGAGGCTGTGTAAACCGTAAGGAGCGACAATGCGTCACTACGAGATCGTGTTTCTGGTCCATCCGGATCAGAGCGAGCAGGTACCGGGTATGGTCGAGCGTTACCGCGGGACCATCGAAAACAGCGGCGGCGTGATCCACCGCCTGGAAGATTGGGGCCGTCGTCAATTGGCCTTCCCGATCAACAAAATCCACAAAGCACACTACGTCCTGATGAACATCGAGTGCGGCGCCGAAGCGTTGGCCGAACTCGAAAGCGCGTTCCGTTTCAACGATGCGGTGCTGCGTAACCTGGTCGTGCGTCGCAAAGAGGCGATCACCGAGACCTCGCCACTCGCCAAGGAAGACGAGAAAGAGCGTGACGAAGCACCTGCTGCACGTACCGATTCCGATAAGAACGACGCCGAACAGGCCTCGGCCTGACGCCTAGGAGAGCATTACGATGTCACGTTTTTTCCGTCGCCGTAAATACTGCCGATTCTCCGCCGAGGGCATCAGCGAGATCGATTACAAAGACCTGAACCTGCTGAAGCAATACGTCAGCGAGTCGGGCAAGATCGTGCCCAGCCGTATCACCGGCACGAGCGCGAAATATCAGCGCCAGCTGGCGGATGCGATCAAACGCGCCCGTTACCTGGCTCTGTTGCCGTACTCCGACAGTCATTGATTTGATCTGTCCGGCATATCTCGTCGCGGCGGGATATGCCGATGAGGTAGTTGCATGAAGGCCTTCGCCAATTGGGTGATGAAAGGCCGTATGCAGGCGGTCATAGCCGCCACCGTGTCAGCCATGCTGGCGCTGATTGTTACGCCGGTAGGTGTTGTCAGCGCCGCGGTGATCGCATTGACGGTTCTGCGGCAGGGCTGGCGCGAAGGCACGTACGTGATCGTGTCGGCGCTGCTGGCAATTGCGGGCATCGGCGGGCTGATTTTTCAAACGCCCATCGGTGCTGCAATGATCGGCGCGGCCATGTGGCTGCCCGCCGGTATCCTCGGCGGCGTGATGGGACGCTTCGGCTCGTTACGCATGGCGATCGAGGTCGCAGTCATCGGTGCGCTGGTTGTCGTCGTACTGCAGTACGTGACGATGGGCGATCCGGTGAGTGAGTGGCGCGAGGTACTGCGCGAACACGTGCAGGGCACGCTGAACCCCGGCACATTGTCGCCGGCCGATGTGGAGGCCGTCTTCGATCAGACCGCGTTGTGGATGCCGGGTGGCATCGCGGCAACCTGGTTACTGGGTGCGGTGATATCGCTGCTGCTGGCACGCTACTGGGCAGCAGTGATCGATAGCCCGGGTGCATTCGGCGAAGAGTTTCGCCGCCTGCGATTCGGGCGCTGGTTATTGATCGGTGTGCCGCTGGTGTTTGTTGGCGGCGTGCTGATGACCGACGGTACGCCTAACGCGATTGCGCAGTTGTTTATCGTCGGCATGATGGTGTACCTGATTCAGGGCATCAGCGTGGTTCACGGATTACTGGCAATGTTCGGTGGTTCGTCCGCGTGGCTGGTGGGTTTTTACCTGCTGCTGCTTGTAGTGATGCCGCAGGGCATTACGACCGTCGCCTTCCTCGGTTATGCGGACGGGTGGCTGGACATTCGGGCACGTGCCCGACGTCGGTCGAAGACCGATGACGAGTGAATTGCTTATAGAGGTTGAGAACGATGGACGTCATTCTTCTGGAAAAAGTGGCTAACCTGGGTGGACTGGGTGAAAAGGTTTCGGTGAAGTCCGGCTTCGGTCGCAACTTCCTCATCCCGCAGGGTAAGGCTGTATTCGCCAGCGCGGAAAACATCAAGGTGTTCGAAGAGCGTCGCGCCGAACTCGAACAGCAGGCGGCAGACAAGCTGGCTACTGCTGAAGAGCGCAAGGCCAAGATCGAGGCGCTGAGCGCCGGTGTGACGATCACCCACAAATCGGGTGAAGAAGGTCGCCTGTTCGGTTCGGTGGGTACCGTGGATATCGCCAATGCCTGCACCGAAGCCGGTGTCGAGGTGGCCAAGTCGGAAGTGCGTCTGCCGGAAGGTCCGTTCCGCAACGCCGGTGAGTACGAAGTCACGCTGCACCTGCACACCGACGTCGATGCAACCGTCAAGGTCACGATCGTCGGCGAAGAATAAGCCCGATCTCGACCCAGGGCCGGCGACCGCGTGAGCGGCCGCTTACCCGATGCATTCGATAGAAACCCGACGCCTTGCGTCGGGTTTCTGTTTTTCAGCGTATGCGCTCCCTCATCGCGCATCTTCTGTGGTGTAATCAACGGCCATTCCCCGACGATGTTCCGGCAGCGGCATGATTGACGCGGTTTACGATTCCATTCCCGAAGCGATGGCAGATCACGGCGACGCGCAGATGGAAGCGTTGCGCGTACCGCCGTATTCCGTGCAGGCGGAACAGGCCGTCTTGGGCGGTCTGATGCTCGACAACGGCGCCTGGGACAAGATCGCCGATCAGATAACCGAGCAGGACTTTTACCGCCGCGAACATCAGCTGATCTTCGCCGCGATCGCCAGCCTGTCGGATGCCGACCGGCCATTCGATGTCGTGACCCTGGCCGAAGAACTCGAAAGCCTCGAGACCCTCGACGAGGTCGGCGGGCTGCCGTACCTGGGCATGCTCGCCAACGACACGCCGAGTGCGGCCAACGTGCAGGCCTATGCGGCCATCGTGCGTGAGCAATCCGTCGTCCGCCAGTTGATCAAGGTCGGCAACCAGATCGCCGAAAACGGTTACCGGCCGAAAGGGCGCAAGGTGCACGAACTGCTCGACAGCGCCGAAAACCTGGTATTCCAGATTGCCGAACAGCAGGCGCGCGGCGGCGGTGGTTTCCGCTCGATCACCCGCCTGCTGACGGAGACGATCAATCGAATCGAAGAACTGTACGGCAGCGACGATGCGCTGACCGGTGTGCCGACCGGGTTTACCGATTTCGACAACAAGACCTCCGGTCTGCAGAAGTCCGATCTGATCATCGTGGCCGGGCGCCCGTCGATGGGCAAGACGACGTTTTCGATGAACATTGCGGAGAACGTTGCCGTCGCCACCGGCCTGCCGGTCGCGATCTTCTCGATGGAGATGCCGGGCGAGGCCCTGACGATGCGTATGATCTCGTCGCTCGGCCGCGTCAACCAGCAGGCGGTGCGCTCGGGCAAGCTCGAAGACGACGATTGGCCGCGCGTGACCTCGGCGGTCAACATCCTGAACAACACCAAGTTGTTCATCGACGATACGCCTGCCTTGACCCCGACGGATCTGCGCGCGCGCTGTCGTCGCCTGACCAAGGAACACGGCCACCTGGGCCTCGTTGTCATTGACTATCTTCAGCTGATGCAGGCGCCGGAGTCCGGCGAAAACCGTGCGACCGAGATCTCGGCGATTTCACGCGGCCTCAAGGCCCTGGCCAAAGAACTCAACGTGCCGGTCATCGCCTTGTCACAGCTCAACCGCTCGCTCGAGCAGCGCCCGAACAAGCGGCCGGTGATGTCTGACCTGCGTGAGTCGGGCGCCATCGAGCAGGACGCCGACCTTATCGTCTTCATCTACCGCGACGAGGTCTATAACGAAGACACTCCCGACAAGGGCAAGGCCGAGATCATCATCGGCAAGCAACGTAACGGTCCGATCGGCACCGTCAGTCTCACCTTCCAGGGTCAGTTCACGCGCTTCGACAACTTCGCCTACGACGTGTACGGCGACGACGAATATTGACGTGATTGCACCGGAGCTGCCGTAAACATGGCCAAGGCCGCCAAGACGATTTACGTCTGTTCTGAATGCGGCGCGCAGTCGCCGAAGTGGGCAGGGCAGTGCGGCGATTGCGGTGCATGGAACAGCCTGCAGGAAACCGTCGCTGCGCCGACGCCGAAAGCCGACGGGCGTTTCAGTGGCTATGCGGGCGCCGAAGACACGGCACGCATCCGCAATCTCTCCGAAGTCGTCGCGCAGGAGAACGAGCGCCTGCCGACCGGGCTCGATGAACTCGATCGCGTGTTGGGCGGCGGCTTGGTCACCGGTTCGGTGGTATTGATCGGCGGCGATCCCGGGATCGGCAAATCGACCTTGCTCGTGCAGGCCCTGGCGCTGTTGGCGCGCGATCACCCGGCGATCTATGTCAGCGGTGAAGAGTCTGCCGAACAGATCAGTATGCGCGCGCACCGGCTGGGTCTGCCGACAGAGCAACTGCGGCTGCTGACCGAGACCTGTGTCGAACGCATCCTGTCGTTGATCGCGGTTGAAAAGCCCAAGGTGCTGGTGCTCGATTCGATTCAGACCTTCTACACCGAATCGCTGCAGTCGGCGCCCGGCTCGGTGGCGCAGGTGCGCGAATCGGCCGCGCGCCTGGTGCGCTATGCCAAGCAGACCGGCACTTCGTTGTTTCTGGTCGGCCACGTAACCAAGGAAGGCGCCCTGGCGGGACCGCGCGTACTCGAACACATGGTTGACACCGTGCTGTATTTCGAAGGCGAGAGCGGCAGCCCGTATCGTTTGATCCGTGCGATCAAGAACCGCTTCGGCGCGGTCAACGAGCTCGGCGTGTTTGCGATGACCGACAAGGGGCTACGCGAAGTAGCCAACCCGTCGGCGATCTTTCTGTCGCGCCACCAGGAGCAGGTGCCGGGCAGCTGCATCCTGGTCACGCGTGAAGGCACGCGGCCGTTGTTGGTCGAGGTGCAGGCCCTGGTGGACCAAAGCCCGTTGGCGAACCCGCGACGCGTCGCCCTGGGTCTCGAACAGAACCGACTGTCGATGCTGCTCGCCGTCATGCACCGGCACGGCGGTATCGGTATGTTCGATCAGGACGTATTTCTGAACGTTGTCGGTGGCGTGCGCGTGACCGAACCCGCGGCCGATCTACCGGTGTTGCTGTCGGTGTTGTCGAGCTTTCGCGATCGCGCCTTACCCGGCGATCTGGCGACGTTCGGCGAGGTCGGTCTGGCCGGCGAGATACGACCGGTGCCCAGTGGTCAGGAGCGCCTGCGCGAGGCTGCCAAGCACGGCTTCAAGCGCGCGATCGTACCGAGTGCGAATGCGCCGAAGCGCGCGATCGATGGGCTGGAAGTGATCGCCGTAGGGCGGATCAGCGAAGCGATCGATGCCGTCGTAAATTAGTTGTCAGTCCTGGTTGGCGACGAGCTCCGCCAGTTCACGCTTAAGCAGTGCATCATCGGCAAGGTTGAGTTCGACCAGGCGGCGCAGATTGCTGGCGCTGTCCAGATCGATGCTGACACACTTGAGGCCGACCCGTTGCGCTTCGACGTGCGCGACCTCACCCTCCATATCGATGCAGCAGGTCTCGTCGTTGAGCACGACGTGCGCGCGCACCGCGGCACCGCTATCGACGTTCCATGCCACGTCGGTTTCGAACAGCAGGCCGTGCAGCGAGATATCCAGCACCGTGCCGTGCAGTTCCGTACCGTCGTGGGTAATGACCACCTGTTTATCGGTCGCGATACGCTGAAAGTGTCGGCGCTCTTCGTTGGAGGTGTCTGACATGTGTTGCGTCCTGGTGTTGGTTGCGTTGTTAGCGGCAGACCGTTTCGAGAACTAAAGTCCGCCGCCGCCGACGGCACCGCATGGCTTACTAGGATCAAACATAGCATTGGTGAGCGTTCAGGCCAGGTGGGCCGGCAGATCCCGCGGGTGATCAGTCGTCGCTGGCGGTCTCGCGTCGCTCGTCCGGTCGGATGCGGGCGGTCTTCACGGCGTTGTCCTGCGTCTGCACGACCTCGACCGGGTAGCCGGCGATCAGCAACGAGGTGCCGTTCTCCGGCAGGCTTTCTAAATGCTCGACGATCAATCCATTAAGCGTCTTGGGGCCGTCGGTGGGTAGCTCCCAGTGCATGGTCCTGACGAGTTCACGCAGGTTGGCGGCACCATCGACCAGGAAGCTGCCATCGTCCTGCGGCTGGACGTCGGCGATCGCATCCGACGGGTCGGTGGCGAATTCACCGACGATCTCTTCGAGCAGGTCGGCCATCGTCACCAGCCCGAGGACATCGCCGTATTCATCGACGACCAGTGCAGTGCGCCGACGGTTACGTTGAAAATTCAGCAACTGGCGGTTCAGTGGCGTGCCTTTCGGAATGTAGTAAGGCTCGCGAATCAATCCTTCGAGCGCTTCCTGCGTCAGCTCGTTGTCGAGCAGTGCCTGCATGGCGCGCCGTGAATGCAGAAAGCCGACGACCTGGTCGATGCTGCCGCGATACACCAGCACACGCGTGTAGGGCGTCTGTTCCAGCTGTTCGAGAATCAGGTCGAGCGGGTTGTCGAGGTCGATGCCGTCGAGTTCGCTGCGCGGCACCATGATATCGTCGACCGTGACCTTCTCCAGATCGAGGATGTTGAGCAGCATCTTCTGGTGGCGCTTGGGAATCATCGCGCCGGCCTCATTGACGACCGTGCGCAGCTCTTCGTGGCTCAGCGCATTGCCCTCGGCGTCTTCCGGGTAGATGCCGAGCACCCGCAGCACATTGTTGGCGATCAGGTTGACCAGCCAAACCATCGGGAACAGCACGCGCAGCAGCGGCGTGTAGATCCAGGCGGCGGGGAACGCCAGCTTTTCGGGATACAGCGCCGCCATGGTCTTGGGCGCCACTTCCGAGAAGATCAGCACGACCAGCGTCAGCAGGCCCGCGGCGATCGCTATCGCGCCCTCGCCTCCGAGACGCAACGCAATCACGGTGGCGAGCGACGAAGCCAGGATGTTGACGAAGTTGTTGCCCAGCAGAATCAGACCGATCAGGCGGTCGGGGTTTTTCAACAGTCTCTCGGCAAGCTTGGCGCCCGGGTGTCCGGCGCTCGCCAGATGGCGCAGCCGGTAGCGGTTCAGCGTCATCAAGGCGGTTTCCGAACCGGAAAAAAAGGCAGACAAAACGAGTAGGAAGATCAGGGCGCCGAAGAGCGCGCCCAGGGGCAGATCGTTCAACAGGACGAGTCCGAATTACTGCGGCAGAGGGGTACTTTCTAGGAGCGGAGTGGGGGTGCTGTCAAGCACGCATCGACGGATATCGCTGCGTAGCGGACTTTTGCTATCTGACGTTTTTTTGACATGCCGCGAGGTGCATGCTTAACTTTGTGAAATAAAGCAGTTTTCTGGACGAATCAGCCTGCTGTGGGGCAATGGAGCAGATCGGATGACGCCCGATGACGAAGAAGGTCAACCTTTGAATGCCGCGACCGTAATGCTTGTGACGTCCGACGCGTCATCGCTCGATTACCTGCAGAACATCTTGCAGTTTATTGACTGTGACGTGCATGTGCCTGAATCGCCAGAAGATTTGAAGCGCGTGTCGCAACGCTTTAACGACCGTTCCATGGCCGTATTCTTGAGCAGCCAGCTCGAGGCCGGCAATCGCAGTGCCTATCTCAGCGCGATCAACGAACTCAGCCCGCGCCCGGCGCTGATCCAGATCCAAGACAAGTCCGGCGACGAAATGCTGGTTAGCGGCGATGTGCTCGGCACGCTGCGCCTACCTTGTCAGTACGACGCAATTTCGTCTCTTCTGCATAAAGCGCAGGTTTTCGACGAATCGCAGCGCCACGGCGAGGCGCCGCGCCGCCCGCTCGAGCTGTTCCGCAGTCTGTCGGGCAACGGTCGCGCAACGCGCAGCATCAATAAGATGATCGAGCAGGTGGCCGATTCCGACGCCACCGTGTTGATCCTCGGCGAATCCGGCACCGGCAAAGAGGTGGTGGCGCGTAAGCTGCATTACCATTCGAAGCGCCGCGGCCGGCCGTTCGTGCCGGTGAACTGCGGTGCGATACCGGGCGATCTGCTCGAAAGTGAACTGTTCGGTCACGAGAAAGGGGCATTCACCGGCGCCATCACCGCGCGCCAGGGCCGCTTCGAGCTTGCCGAGGGGGGCACGCTGTTTCTCGACGAGATCGGTGACATGAGCATGCATATGCAGGTCAAGCTGCTGCGTGTGCTGCAGGAACGCACCTTCGAACGGGTCGGCAGCAACCGCACGATCAATTGCAACGTGCGCATCATCGCGGCCACCCATCGCAACCTCGAGCAATCGATTCGCGAAGACAATTTCCGCGAAGACCTCTATTACCGCTTGAACGTATTCCCGATCGAGGTGCCGCCGCTGCGCGAGCGGGTCGAAGACATCCCGGTACTGGTCAACGATCTGATCGCACGTATCGAGCATGAAAAGCGCGGTTCGGTGCGTCTGACGCCGGCTGCGATCACCGCGCTGACGCATTACCGCTGGCCGGGCAATGTGCGCGAGCTGGCCAACCTGATCGAACGCCTAGCGATCCTGTTCCCCTATGGTGTGGTCGACGTCGGCGACCTGCCGGAGAAGTTCCGTGCCGGCATCCCGGTGCCGGCTGTCGAAACCCCGGCGGACGAAGAATCCCTGCCGGTCGTCAGCATGCACGGCGACCAGCCCAATACCGTGTCGAGCATGCCGCGCCTGCCGGCCGAGGGTATCGACCTCAAGGTGCATCTCGCCAACATGGAACAAAGCCTGATCCGACAGGCCCTCGAAGAATCCAACGGCGTGGTCGCGCATGCCGCCAAGAAACTGAAGATGCGGCGTACGACACTCGTCGAAAAATTGCGCAAGTACGGTCTCCAGCGCGGCCAAGAGCTGACGGGCCTTTGACGTAATCGTTTAGTTCTTCGCTTAAGTTACTGTTTTTAAACAGATTCGATTGATGGCATACGAATTGCTGTTTCCCTCCGCAGATTCATTGCGGCAACGGAAAACAGCCACATGCCCACAGCACGCAGCAAACCGGTCAGCCAATCGCTAGAGCTCGAACAGGCCTTTGGCGTGTTCAATCAGTTGTCTGAACAACTGACGTCGGCCTATGGACAGCTCGAAGGTCGCGTCGCCGCGTTGACCGAAGAGTTGAACCGCTCGCGCCAGGAACGCCTGACCGAACGTGCCGAGAAGGAGCACCTGGCCGATCAGCTCGGCGTGTTGCTTGAAGCGCTACCGGCGGCGATCGTGCTGGTCGACATGCGCGACCGCGTTGACCGTTTCAATCCTGCCGCCGAGCTGTTGTTTCCAGGGCTTGCCTGGGGTCGACGCTGGAGCGAGGTCAAGCAGGAAGTGGTCGAGGCCGAGCCTGGCCCGGGTGACTGGCGGTTGCGCGACGGACGTCATGTCAGCGTGTCGCAGCGCCCGTTGATCGACCGTGGTCGGATCCTGGTCGTGGTCGACGTGACCGATCAACGTCGTCTGCAGGAGCGCGTCGAACGTCAGGACCGCCTGACCGCGATGGGCGAGATGGCCGCGCAGTTGGCCCACCAGGTACGCACGCCGCTGTCGACCTCGGTGTTGTACGCCGGCCAGCTGGCCAAGGGCGGGCTCAACGAAGAACAACGTCAGCAGTTCAGTGAAAAGCTACTCGCCGGCCTGCGGCATACCGAAGCGCTGGTACGCGAGATGCTGGCCTTCAGCCGCGGCGGCAATTTCCGCAACGAACCGATCCGCATCGCCGACGTGGTCGCCACCGCGTTGGCCGGCCTGCAGCCGCGCATCCGCCAGCTCGGTGTCGATGTCGACCTGCAACTCGATGCGGTCTGCGATACCTGGATTGCCGGCAATCTCGATGCGTTGGCCGGCGCCTTCAGCAACCTGATCGACAACGCCATGAACCACGGCGGCGAAGGTGTGCAGGTGCGCATCAGCGCCTGCCGGGGTGACGACGACAGCGTCTGCCTGGCGGTAGAGGACAATGGTCCCGGCATCGACGCGGCCGCCGCGTCACGTATTTTCGACCCGTTCTTCACCACCCGCGAACGCGGCACCGGCCTCGGTCTTGCCGTGGTGCAGGCCGTGGTGCTCGAACACGGCGGCGCGGTGCGCGCCGGTGAGTCGGCGCTCGCAGGCGCACGATTCGAAATCCAACTTCCCACGATCCCGACGCCTGCTCAGGCGCAGACAACTCCGAGGAGCCACGTCTCATGAACCCCTCGCGTATCCTGGTTGTAGAAGACGACAGCGCACTCTCTCAAGCGCTCACCGACACACTGACGTTGTCGGGCTACGAAGTATTGAATGCCACTGACGGTGAACAGGCCCTGGCCAAGCTCGATCGCGACCAGGTCGACATGGTGTTGACCGACGTGCAGATGCGGCCGATGGACGGCCGTGCGCTATTGCGCAACCTGCGCTCGCGCTTTCAGGATCTGCCGGTGCTGGTCATGACCGCCTATGGCACCGTCGAACAGGCCGTCGAGGCGATGAAACTCGGTGCGGTCGATTACCTCGCCAAGCCGTTCGAGGTCGATGACCTGTTGGAGAAGGTCGAGCGCTATCTGCCGCATCATCAGATCGAGAACGGCCAGATGGTGGCCGAGGATCTGCGCACCCGCGAGCTGGTCGAACTGGCCAACCGGGTCGCCGCCAGCGACGCGACGGTGATGATCGGCGGTGAGTCGGGTACCGGCAAAGAAGTCTTGGCGCGCTATATCCATGCGCGCTCGCACCGTGCAGACGGCGCCTTTGTTGCGATCAACTGCGCAGCGATCCCGGACAACATGCTCGAGGCGGTATTGTTCGGCTACGAGAAAGGCGCCTTCACCGGTGCGGTACGTGCCAGTGCCGGCAAGTTCGAACAGGCACAGGGCGGTACGCTGCTGCTCGACGAGATCTCCGAGATGAGCCTGCCGTTGCAGGCCAAGCTATTGCGCGTGTTGCAGGAACGTGAGGTCGAACGCCTCGGCGGTCGCGACATGATTCAACTCGACGTGCGCGTGTTGGCGACGTCGAACCGACACTTGCGTGAAGAAGTCGCGGCGGGGCGTTTCCGCGAAGACCTGTTCTATCGCTTGAATGTCTTCCCGCTGACTCTGCCGCCGCTGCGCGAGCGGCCGCGCGACATCTTGCCGCTGGCAAAGCATCTGATGGGCCGGCACCTGCGCGGCGGCGAAACCTTGCCGTCTTTCGAGCCGGATGCCGAGGCGCGCCTGCTGGCACACGACTGGCCGGGCAACGTGCGCGAACTCGATAACCTGATGCAGCGTGCGCTGATCCTGAGCAACGGCCGTGAGGTCGCCGCCCAGGATATCCACTTCGAATTCCAGGACGGCCATGTGCCGGCACCGGCTGCGGTCATTCCCGCATCAATGCCCGCAAATGCCGCGCCGGTCGAGGATCTCAGCGCCAAGGGACGCTTGACCGACGACCTGCGCAACGTCGAGGAACAGATGATTCTCGATGCGCTGCGCAACGGCAACGGTAGTCGCAAGCAGGCCGCCGAGATCCTCGGTATCAGCCCACGCACGCTGCGCTACAAGCTGCAGAAGCTGCGCGAGGCCGGCGTCGCGATCCCGCGATAACAAATTGGCGTGAAAACTGCACCTTAGACGCCATAGGCGCGGGTGCGTCAAAAAACCGAACACAACGACAGGCGAAGCACGATGAGTACTCCGGAAATCAACCAGGTCTTGGCTCAGATGCGAGTGGCACGTGCGCAGGCCATGGGCGGCGCCGAGGCGATGCAACAGGTGCCCGAGAACGATTTTCGCGACCTGTTGAACAAGTCGATCAGTGCCGTCAACGAAACGCAGCAAAACGCCAATGCGTTGAAGACCGGCTTCGAGCAGGGCCAGCCGGGCATCGACCTGGCCGACGTCATGATCGCCGTACAGAAATCCAGCGTGTCGTTCCAGGCCATGGTCGAGGTGCGCAACAAGCTGGTCGAAGCCTACAAGAACGTCATGAACATGCCGGTGTAACGCCGGTATCCAACCCCCGATCTTGAGTAGAACAACGCAAACGGATTCGAACGATGGCCGAAGCTGGCAGCGCTAAAAGTCTTCCTGCACCCGGTGGGAACGCGATGGGCAACGTGGTCGACAACCCGTGGGTTCGCCAGGTTGCAGTGATGGTCGGTATCGCGGCGAGCGTCGCCCTGGGCGTCGCTGTCGTGTTGTGGTCGCAGGCACCGAGTTACGCGCCGTTATACGGCAACCTCGCTGAGAAGGACGCCAGCCAGGTCATCGAGGCGCTGCAGCAGGCCGGCGTCGAGTTCCGTGTCGATGAAGCCACCGGCATGGTGATGGTGCCATCCGGCAAGATCAAAGAGATCCGCATGAAACTCGCCGGCCAGGGCCTGCCCAACAGTGCCGGTATGGGTTTCGAGCTGTTGCAACAGGACACCGGTTTCGGCACCAGCCAGCTGGTTGAGAAGGCGCGCTATCAACAGGCTATGCAGGGCGAGTTGGCGCGCACCATTGCGACCATCGGCGCGGTGCAGAGCGCACGCGTGCATCTGGCAATGCCCAAGCAATCGGTGTTTGTGCGCAAGCGTCAGCCGCCGAGTGCATCGGTCACCCTGCGTCTGCATAACGGGCGCATACTCGAAGATGAACAGGTCGAGGCGATCGTGCACCTGGTTGCATCGAGCGTGCCCGAACTGGAAACCGGCAAAGTCACTGTCGTCGATCAGAAAGGTCGCCTGCTCAGCGGCGACGTCAACAACCGCGAGATGAAGCTGTCAGCGACCCAGTTCGAACACACACGGCGCATCGAAGATCACTACCGTGAACGCATCGAGGCCTTGTTGGCGCCGATCGTCGGTCGCGACCGGGTGCGTGCACAGGTCACGGCGGACGTCGACTTCACGGTCACCGAACAGACGCAGGAGCGCTACAACCCGGATCAGCCGGCGCTGCGCAGCGAGCAGGTCAACGAAGAGCAATCGCGCAACGGCGCCGCTGCCGGCGGTATCCCGGGCGCATTGAGCAACCAGCCGCCGGCGGCCGGTGCTGCACCGGAGAATGCCGTTGCCCAGGGTGGGGCCGAGGCCGAAGGTACACCGCTCAATCTGAGCAAGCAGCAAACCCGTAACTACGAACTCGACCGCGTGGTCAGCCATACCCGTATGTCGCCGGTAGCACTGCGTCGCCTGTCGATCGCGGTGGTGGTCGACGACATCGCGACGGCCGCTGCAGACGGTGCGGTGACGACGCGTGAGCGCACGCCGGAAGAGATCGAACGCCTGACTGAACTGGTGCGCGAAGCGGTCGGCTTCGATGCGCGTCGTGGCGACAGCGTGCGGGTCATGAACAGTTCCTTCCTGGTGCCCGAGCCGGTCGCTGATCTGCCCGAGGTGCCGCTGTGGGAGCAGGGCTGGTTCCTCGATATCGTCAAGCAGGTCGGCGGTCTGTTGCTGGTGGTGCTGTTGATCTTCATGGTGCTGCGCCCGGCGATCAAGCGCCTGACGGCCACGCATGCCGAAGTGGCCGGCATGCCGGCCATGGCAGGCGCCGGTGGTGGCGCGGCCAGTGTCGAGGGGCCGTTGCGCGACGGCGCAGACGGCGAGGGAGAAGACATGTTGCTGGGCAGCGACGGCGAGCCGATCCGTCTGCCCGGTGGCGGCAAGTACGAAAACATCATGGACGCCGCACGTCAGCTGGTTGAGGAGGATCCGAAACGGGTCGCTCAGTTGGTCAAGACCTGGGTGAAAGAGGAAGCGGCCTGACATGCCGGAACAAAGCAGTGATGCACAGAAGATCCAGAAGCTGAGCGGTGTCGAACGCTCGGCTTTGCTGATGCTGGGGCTGGGCGAGAAACACGCTGCCGAGATCCTGCGTCATATGGGGCCGAAAGAGGTGCAGGAGATCGGCTTGGCGATGGCCAGCCTGAGCAATGTCACCAACTCGCAGATGGAGTTGGTGATGCAGGACTTCGTCGGTGCGATCGGCGAGCAGACCTCGCTGGGCGTCGGCTCGGACGAATACATCCGCAACATGCTGACCTCGGCGCTGGGTGCGGACAAGGCCGGCGGCGTGATCGATCGGATTCTGCTGGGCCGTAACAGCAAGGGCCTGGAACAACTCAAGTGGATGGACCCGCGCGCGATCGCTGAACTGATCCGCCTGGAACACCCGCAGATCATCTCTATCGTGTTGTCGTTTCTCGATCCCGATCAGGCGGCCGGCGTGTTGGCCGAGTTTCCGGAGCGCGTGCGCACCGACATCATCATGCGGGTTGCCGCGCTCGAAGGTATTCAGCCGGCAGCGCTGCAGGAGCTCGATGAGATCCTTGAGAAGCAGTTCTCCGGCGGCAGCAACGTCAAGTCGTCGACCTTGGGCGGCGTGAAGAAGGCCGCCGATATCCTGAACTTCGTCGACGGCACAATGGAAGCCAAGGTGATCGAGCAGATCAACGAGGTCGACGAGGACCTGTCGCAGCAGATTCAGGACAATATGTTTGTCTTCGAGAACCTGATCGACGTCGACGATCGCGGCATGCAGACCCTGCTGCGCGAAGTCTCGTCCGATCAACTGTTGCTCGCGTTGCGCGGCGCGCCGACCGAACTGCGCGACAAGATCTTCAAGAACATGTCGTCGCGTGCGGCCGAGATGCTCAAAGACGATCTCGAGGCAGCGCCGCCGGCCAAGCTCAGCGATGTCGAAGCTGCGCAGAAAGAGATCCTTACCGTTGCGCGTCGCCTGGCCGATGCCGGTGAGATCAACCTCGGCGGCAGCGGCGGCGAAGAGTTCGTTTGATGAGCGAGCGTAAGCCCAGCGGCACCCAGGTTATCCGTTCGCGCACGCAGGGCGTCACGCAATGGAAACCGCCCAGCGTCCGCGAGAAGAACGAACCCCAGATCGATGAAAATCCCGGGCTGTTGACCGCAGCCCAGCTCGACCAGATTCAGAAGGCGGCGCACGCCGAAGGTTTCGAACAGGGCCGCAAGGAAGGCATGACCTACGGCCATCGCGAGGGCCTGGAGCAGGGGCGCGCCGAGATTCAGGCGCGTGTCGCCCAACTCGATACGCTGTTGCACGCCTTGGACAAGCCGTTCGAGCAACTCGACCAGCAACTGGAAAACGAAGTCGTCACGCTGGTGATCAACATGGTGCGCCAGCTCATCCGGCGCGAGGTGAAACTCGACCCATGGCAGATCGTCGGCGTGGTCCGCGAGGCGTTGAGCATCCTGCCGATCAGTGCGCGCAACATCCGTGTCGTACTGCATCCGGAAGATGCCGTGCTGGTACGTGATGCCTATACCATGGGTGAGCACGATCAACAGTGGCAGATCGTCGAAGACCCGGTGATTCAGCGTGGCGGTTGTCGCATCTTTACCGACACCTCGCAGGTCGACGCCACGCTCGATTCGCGCCTGAGCAGTCTGATTGCACCGCTGCTCGCCGGCGAACGCCAGCAAGACAGCGAGGAGTCTGGCGATGGCGCTGCCTGAGACAGATCGCAATGCCATCTGGTCGACGCGCATCAAGCGTCTGGGCGACCGCCTGGGCGGCACCCGTGGCCTGGTGGTCGAAGGCAAGCTGACCCGCATGGTCGGGCTCACGCTCGAGGCGGTCGGCTGTCGTGCGGCTATCGGTGGGCGTTGCGATGTCATCAACGCGACCGGCGAGCGCATCGAGGCCGAAGTGGTCGGCTTTGCCGGCGAGAGCCTGTACCTGATGCCGACCGGCGATATCCATGGACTCGAACCCGACGCACGTGTCGTACCTACCGGGCGGGTCAGTGAGGCGGCCGTCGGCGATGAGTTGTTGGGCCGGATCATCGATGGCAGCGGCAAACCGCTCGACGGTCGTGGCGTGTTGCACGCCACCAAGCGCTGGCCATTGAACGGTGGTTATATCAACCCGCTGGCGCGTACCCCGATTCGTGAGCCGCTGGATGTCGGTATCCGCGCGATCAATTCGTTGTTGAGTGTCGGCCGTGGGCAACGGCTTGGTCTGTTTGCCGGTTCCGGCGTCGGCAAGTCGGTGCTGCTCGGGATGATGACGCGCTATACCAATGCCGATGTCGTGGTCGTCGGGCTGATCGGCGAACGTGGCCGCGAGGTTAAGGAATTCGTCGACAACATCCTCGGCGAGGAAGGCCTGGCACGCGCGGTCGTGGTCGCGGTGCCGGCCGATCAGCCGCCGTTGCGCCGCATGCATGGCGCCATGCTGGCGACCGCCATCGCCGAGTATTTCCGCGACCAGGGCAAGAACGTGTTGCTGCTGATGGACTCCTTGACCCGCTTTGCGCAGGCGCAACGCGAGATCGGCCTGGCGATCAACGAGCCGCCCGCCACCAAGGGTTATCCGCCGTCGGTGTTCGCCAAACTGCCGCAGCTGGTCGAGCGCGCTGGGAACGGCGATCGTGGCGGCGGTTCGATTACCGCCTTCTATACCGTGTTGGCTGAAGGCGACGATCAGAATGATCCGATAGCCGACGCGGCACGTGCCATACTCGATGGGCACATCGTGTTGTCGCGACGCCTGGCTGAGCAGGGCCAGTACCCGGCGATCGATATTGAGGCGTCGGTCAGTCGCGCGATGAACGAAATTACTGACGTGGGCCATCAACAGGCAGCGCGCGAGTTCAAACAGCTCTATAGTCTGTATCAGCAGAACCGCGATCTGATCTCTGTGGGCGCCTACGAGGTCGGGTCGAACGATCAGATCGATCTGGCGATCGGTGCGATGCCTTCGCTGCGCGAGTTTCTGCACCAGGATATGCGTACGCGACACGGTCTTGATGACAGTTTGCAGGACCTGATGTCGTTGTTCCCTCAGGATAATATGCCGGCCACCGCCGGAATGGGGTAAGGATAGATGTCACCGCCGTCTGAACGCTTCAAGCCGATCCAGAAGATTGTGTCGCAACGTGAGCGTAAGGCAGCGGCGGCCTTGGGTGAATCGCTCAAACAACGCGAGGCGGCCAAGCAACGGCTTGCGGAACTGCGTCAGTACCTCAATGAATACCTCGAGCGCTTCTCGAATGCGGCACGCAGCGGCCTGTCGAGTGGCCAGGTGCTCGAGTACCAAGTGTTCATCAGCAAACTCGAGACCGCGATTGCGCAGCAGGAAGAGATCGTTGCCCAGTCGCAGATGCATTGCGACACCAAGAAGACCGACTGGCGTGGTCGGTATACCAAGTCGAAGGCGATGGACAATGCAGTCGACCGCATGCGCCTCGAAGAGCGCAAGATCAGCGACAAGAAAGAGCAGAACGAAGCCGACGAGCGCGCCCAGCGCAAGCGCTGAACGTCTCGCGCTGTTTCGAGTTTCTTTTAAGTCCCGTCCTCGGCGCCGTCAGTGCGCCACCCGGGCAACCTCGTTTTCATCGCGTAGCAGGCGTTCCATCTCGAAGGCCGTCAACGGCTTTTGGAACAGGAAGCCCTGGCCGATCTGGCAGCCCTCGGACAGCAGGAAGCGTCGCTGACTGTCGGTCTCGACGCCTTCGCCGACCAGCTCGAGATTCAGGCTCTTGGCCAACGCGATGACAGCGCGGGTGATTGCCATGTTGTTGCCGTCTTCCGGAATGTCGCGGATGAACGACTTGTCGATCTTCAACGCGTGAATCGGTAGCGACTTGAGGTACGACAGAGACGAATAGCCCGTGCCGAAGTCGTCGACCGCCAGGGTCAATCCCAGATCGCGCAACTCGCTCAGGATGTCGATCGCCTGTTGCGACTCGCCCATGATGAAACTCTCGGTGACCTCCAACTCGAGCTTCTCGGCGGGTAGGCCGGTGTTGGCCAGTACGCGCCGCACCACCGTCGCAAGATCGCCGCGCCGCACCTGTACCCCGGAGATGTTCACCGCCATCGTGCCCTTGAGCAGGCCGGCCTGCAGCCACTCGTAGGCCTGGCGGCAGGCCACCTCGAGAATCCATTCGCCGAGCGGCAGGATCAGGCCGTTGTCTTCGGCAATCGGAATGAACTGATCGGGTGGCACCAGCCCGAGTTCCGGGTTGTGCCAGCGCACCAGTACCTCCATGCCGACGATGCTGCCATCGGCCAAATCGATCTGCGGCTGGTACAGCAAGTTGAATTCGCCCTGTGGGATCGCCTTGCGCAGCGCGCTGTCCAGGTGCATGCGTTCGAAGGCGATCTTGGTCAGCTCCTGGGTATAGAACTGGTAGTTGTTGCGCCCCAAAGACTTTGCGCGGTACATCGCCGCATCGGCGTTGCGCATCAGCGTGTCGGCATCGCGGCCGTCGTCCGGCGAGATGCTGACGCCGAGGCTTGGCGTGACACGGATTGTCGATGCACCGAGCGCGAACTCGCGGTCGAAGGCCTCGATGATCTTCTCGATAACCGACACGACCTTTTCCTTGGTCTCGACCTCTTCGAGCAGGATCGTAAATTCGTCGCCGCCGATGCGTGCGACCGTGTCATCGTGGCGCAGTGCCGATTTGAGGATATCGGCGACCTCGATCAGCAGCTTGTCGCCGTAGGAGTGGCCCAGGCTGTCGTTGACGTGCTTGAAGTTGTCGAGGTCGACGAAGATGACCGCAACCCGGCCGCCGCGGCGTTCGGCGCGGTCCAGACAGTGCTGCAGACGCTCGTTGAACAGGATGCGGTTGGGCAGGTTGGTCAGCGCATCATGATGGGCGAGGTGGGCGAGCTGCTGCTGCGACTCCTTGATCTGGCTGATGTCGGTATAGATCGCCACGTAGCCGACCGGATTGTCGTTTTCGTCGGTAACCGTGCTGATCGCCGAAAGGGCCGGGGCAACCGAGCCGTCTTTGTGGCGGTTGATGATCTCACCACGCCATTCGCCGGTCTCGATGATCGAATTCCACATGTCGGCGTAGAACGATTGGTCGTGAAAGTCCGACTTCCACATGTTGGGTTTCTGACCGATGACCTCTTCGCGTTCGTAGCCGACGATCTCGGTAAAGGCGGCATTGACGTCGCGCACCACGCCGTTGGTATCGGTAATCACGATAGCTTCGGCGGTGCAGTCGAATACCGTGGCCGACTGGCGCAGTTGGCTCTCCGACTCACGTCGCCTGCTGATGTCGTGTACCAAGGCGATGTAATACTCGTGATCGGCGAAGGCGAGATAGTTCGCGTACACCTCGACCGGGTAGGGCTCGCCATTCTTGCGATGAAACTCGGTCTCGTAATGCATGCTGCCGCGATGCTTTGTGATCTCCCAATGGGTATGCCAGTCCTCGCGCTCGAACGACGGCGTGACATCGGTGAGGTGCATGCTATCGATCTCGCGCCGCTGGACCCCCAGCTTCTCGATGGCATTGTCGTTGGCATACAGTAACCTGCCGCTGGCATCGGCCCAGTAGACGCCGACATTGGCGCGGTCTACCGTCGTCTGGGTCAGTGCCAGGCGACGTTCCGCACGTTTACGGTCCGTGATGTCGGTCGAGATGCCGCAGATGCCGTCGACATTGCCTTTGGCGTCGAGCAGCGGAAACTTGGTCGACAGGAAGTCGTGCATGCCGTCGGCTTGCGGCGCTTTTTCGTCGATCGATAACGACCTGCCGGTGGCCAATACCTCGAGGTCACCGGCGCGCGTGGTTGCCGCGATGTCGTCGGGAAACAGGTCGTGGTCGAACTTGCCGATGATCTGTTCGCGCGGAAGGTCGACCAGTCGTTCGTAGCTGCTGTTGACCAGAATGTATTTACCGTCCCGGTCTTTGATGTAGATGACGGCGGGCGCGTTGTCGATGACGGCCTGCAGCTTCGCCTCGTTGACCTTCACGGCATCGAGCAGCTGCTCGTTACGCGCCAGCGTGCGTTGCAGCTTGTGCGTCTCAATCGAGATCTTCTGCACCAGGGGATGAATGATCCGGTTGGTGACATAGATGCCGATACCGGCGAGCAGCAGCACCGCGAGTGCGGCCGTGCCTGCCTGCAGCCTGGCGGCGGTGAAGAACTCGTGCGGGTCCGCGAAGTACAGCATGACCCAGGGGGTACCGCCTATCCGCCGGTGCACCGACGCGAATTCGCCTCCGTTCACTGCCGCAGAAGGCAGGTAATGCAGGCCTTCGCCGATACCGAGGTTGATCTCTTCCAGAATCTCGGCCTTGAGCACCTCATCCGGCAACGTGCCGATAGCATTGTCGCCATCGTAGAAGCGCCGGACACGACCTTCGACGAGCGACGCGACCTGGATCTGCCCGGCGTGTTCGAAGCGTGTGAAGAATTCTCGAATGACCGCGCGCAGCCGATCGTCCTTGAACATCACCAGGTCGAAGCCCGCGATTTGCATCGAGCGATTGCGGATCGGCGACGACACGACGAGCAAGCCGTCTTGCGGGATACCCAGGCGCAGATCGCCGCTCATGTACTGTGAAGGCCACAGGCCGCGATCGATTGCCGTGCCGACCTCGAGCAGCACCTCGCCGGATGGCGACAGTCGCGTGATGCCGACCACGTCGTGGTTGGAGTGCATCGCATCGGCGAGCTTGGGCACCGAGAAATCGACCAGTGCGCTCAGCTTGATCTCGCCCTGGGTATACCGCTCGAGTTCTTGGCGGATGCGCGTGCGACTGGTGATCTGGCTGGTGATATTGGTCATCCGTGCCAATTCGGCATCCAGCGCCGAGGCCTGCAACTCGATGGCTGAGTGCAATTGAGTCTCCAGCGTCGATGCCAGCGATCGGTAGAGCAGGGTCGTCGCGATTCCGCCGACAACGAAGGTGGTAATGAGAATCCCAAGGACTGCCATCATGCGCACACGCTTCTCGAGCGCACGCGAATTCTCGATGCTTTGTTGGGCGGTGTATTCGGGCAAACGGGGCATCGGCCGGGTATTGGATTTGGTGTTGTCCAGGTTTAACGGCGGATTAACCTAATAATGAAGCGTTTATGGGAACGGTTTATCGAATAAACGGGCCGTCGGCGGTCTGCGTCGAGACATCAGGCATAAGGTTCTGATAAGCACTGCGAACCGGTGTTGAGCGGAACGGCAGGCGATTAGCCGTTAGAATGCAGCGAAGACCGATTCTGGTGTGAACAAGGTTCCCCGGCGCATCCGCGACTGAAAAAGCCAATCACCGTTTCGTCGAGTTAAGAAAGGGATTACGACTTTGAAGAAACTGTTGTTTGTTGTTTTGGTTTTGGCTTCGATTCAGCACTGGCAAAAAATCGTCGGCTTTTTCGATTCACCCGCACAGGTGGCCGGAGATCGCGAAGTGATCTTGTACGGCACTGCATGGTGCGGCTACTGCAACCAGGCGCGACGCCTGTTCGCCGACCATGGCGTCTCGTACCTCGACGTGGATATCGAGAAATCCAGCGAGGGAAAAGCGCAGTTCGACCGACTGGGGGGCAG
>MWSE01000055.1_pt2 | contig 41146 bp, 49 predicted proteins | sample 1021931 | NCBI WGS metagenome assembly MWSE01 (sample SAMN06338154, study PRJNA374545) | mollusc metagenome | biome: marine bay; material: sediment; isolation source: gill 28 cm from animal B | host: Kuphus polythalamius | place: Philippines: Mindanao | collected 2011-09-12 | reverse complement strand
CTGATTGCGCCGATCGCGATGGACGAAGGTCTGCGATTTGCAATCCGCGAAGGCGGCCGTACGGTCGGCGCCGGTGTCGTTGCCAAGATTATCGAGTAACAAATAATGACCAGTCAGCGTATTCGTATTCGTCTGAAGTCCTTCGATCATCGGTTGATCGACCAGTCCGCGCGCGAGATCGTTGATACCGCGAAGCGTACCGGTGCTCAGGTGTTGGGCCCGATCCCGCTGCCGACCAAGAAGGAGCGCTTCACGGTGCTGATCTCTCCGCACGTCAACAAAGACGCGCGCGATCAGTATGAGATTCGTACCCATAAGCGCTTGATGGACATCGTGGATCCGACCGACAAGACCGTCGATGCACTGATGAAACTCGATCTGGCAGCGGGTGTTGATGTTCAGATCAAACTGAACTGAGGTTAGAGACATGGCGATTGGAATCGTAGGCCGCAAAGCAGGCATGACACGCGTCTTCACCGAAGAAGGTGTCTCCGTGCCGGTGACCGTGATCGAAGTTGAGCCGAACCGCGTAACGCAGGTCCGCTCGGCGGAAACCGACGGTTACAGCGCAATTCAGGTCACTGTCGGCGGCCGCAAGGCCTCGCGCGTGAACAAGCCGATGGCTGGTCACTATGCAAAAGGTGGAATCGAAGCAGGCCGTGGTCTGTGGGAATTCCGCTTGGATGATCATGCGGGTGACGTGCCGGAAGTTGGCGCTGAATTGAATGCGGCGCTGTTCGAAGCGGGCCAGATGGTCGACGTGCGCGGTACCAGTAAAGGTAAAGGTTTCCAGGGTGGTGTGAAGCGTCACAACTTCCGCACACAGGACGCAACGCACGGTAACTCACTCTCGCATCGCGCCCCGGGCTCGATCGGTCAGTGTCAGACCCCGGGTCGCGTGTTCAAGGGCAAGAAAATGGCCGGCCATATGGGTGCGGAGCGTGTGACCACCCAGAACATTGAGATCGTTCGTGTCGATGCCGATCGCAACTTGCTGCTGGTCAAAGGTGCGGTTCCGGGTTCGCGTGGTGGCGACGTCGTTGTAACGCCGGCGATCAAACTGAAGAACAAGGGTTGAGAACATGGACCTGAACGTACAAGGCGGATCTAGCATCCAGGTCTCGGACGCCGTATTTGGCGCTGATTACAAAGAATCGCTGGTGCACCAGGTCGTTGTCGCCTACATGGCGGCGGCCCGTTCCGGCACCAAGGCGCAGAAAAACCGCTCGGCGGTCAGTGGTGGCGGCGCTAAACCGTTTCGCCAGAAAGGCACAGGTCGCGCGCGTCAGGGCACGATACGTAGCCCGATCTTCCGCACCGGTGGTGTGACCTTTGCGGCTAAGCCGCGCAGCTACGAGCAGAAGGTCAATCGGAAGATGTATCGCGGTGCTTTGCGCTCAATCCTGTCGGAGCTGGTTCGCCAGGATCGGCTGATTGTTGTCGACAGCTTCAGCGTTTCGGCGCCGAAGACCAAAGAGCTGGCAAGCAAGTTGGCGGAAATGGATGCCAACGATGCATTGATCATCACTGAAGCATTCGATGAAAACCTGCAACTCGCGAGCCGTAACCTGTATCACGTCGACGCGCGCGCGCTGAACGAAGTGGATCCGGTAAGCCTGATCGGGTTCAACAAGGTGGTTGTCACTTCCGGTGCATTGAAGGCACTCGAGGAGAAACTGGCATGAGCAGCAAAGAGCGTTTGATGTCGATCCTGCTGAGCCCGGTGGTGTCTGAGAAGAGCGCCATGGCCGCAGATGTGTCGAATCAGTTTGTGTTTCGCGTGGCTACCGACGCCACCAAACCGGAGATTGCGCAGGCGGTTGAGTTGATGTTCGACGTAAAGGTCGAAGATGTGCGCACCGCGAATGTGAAGGGCAAGCAAAAGCGTTTCGGCGCGATGCTCGGCAAGCGCAATAGCTGGAAAAAGGCCTACGTCCGCTTGCAGGAAGGGCACGATATCGATTTCGCCACCGGTGCCTGATTGGGCCCGCGGCTAGGAAACGGATAGAACAATGGCAATCGTCAAGACAAAACCGACATCACCGGGTCGTCGTCACGTCGTCCAGGTCAAGAGTGAAGGCTTGCACAAAGGTGCGCCGCACTCCGCATTGGTCGCGCATAAGAGCAAAACCGGTGGTCGCAACAACAACGGCCGTATCACCACGCGTCACAAGGGTGGTGGTCACAAGCAGCGTTATCGAATCATCGATTTCAAGCGTGATAAGGACGGTGTACCGGGCTTTGTCGAGCGCATCGAATATGATCCGAATCGAACCGCGCACATCGCGCTGATCAAGTACGCCGATGGCGAGCGCCGCTACATCATCGCACCAGCCGGTATTCAGGCCGGTGCTGAAATTCGATCGGGCGTCGAAGCGCCGATCGCACCGGGCAATGCCATGGCGCTGCGTAATATCCCCGTGGGTAGCACGATCCACTGCATCGAACTGAAGATTGGCAAAGGTGCGCAAATCGCACGCAGCGCTGGTGCTTCGGCTCAGTTGGTTGCGCGCGAAGGCGACTACGCAACGTTGCGTCTGCGTTCAGGCGAGATGCGCAAGGTGCATGCCGATTGTCGCGCAACTCTGGGTGCTGCGAGCAACTCGGAACACAACCTGCGCAAGCTGGGTAAAGCGGGTGCCACTCGCTGGCGCGGTGTGCGTCCGACCGTACGTGGTGTCGTTATGAACCCGGTTGATCACCCCCACGGTGGTGGTGAAGGTCGTACTTCGGGCGGGCGTCACCCAGTCAGCCCGTGGGGTACCCCAACCAAGGGCTACAAGACGCGTTCGAACAAGCGGACCGACAAGTTCATCGTTCGCGATCGTCGCCGCAAGTAATTTAGGTGAGAGGTTAGAAGGCAATGCCACGTTCAATTCGCAAAGGTCCTTTTATTGACCTTCACCTGCAGAAGAAGGTGGAGGCTGCGCGCGAAGCCAACGATCGCCGCCCGATCAAGACCTGGTCGCGCCGTTCGATGGTCAGTCCCGACATGGTCGGTTTGACGATCGCTGTGCATAACGGCAAGCAGCATGTTCCGGTGTTGGTCTCCGAGAACATGGTTGGTCATAAACTCGGTGAGTTCGCCCTGACCCGCAACTATCGCGGCCACGTGGCGGACAAGAAGTCCAGGTAAGGAGAGGTCAATGCAAGCTGTAGCGAAATTGCGTTTCGCACGCCTGTCGGCTCAGAAAGGCCGCTTGGTGGCCGATCAGATCCGCGGACTCCCGGTCGAGCAAGCCTTGAACGTGCTGATGTTCAGCAAGAAAAAGGGCGCAGCGCTGATGAAGAAAGTATTGGATTCGGCAGTTGCGAATGCTGAGAACAACGAAGGCGCCGACGTCGACGAACTGAAGGTCAAGACGGTTTGCGTCGATGAGGGGCCGACGATGAAGCGCATCCGTGCGCGGGCGAAGGGTCGTGCTGCTCGAATTCTCAAGCGCACCAGTCACATCACCGTCACGGTAGCGGACGAGTAAGCGGACAAGATTATGGGTCAGAAAGTACATCCAAACGGTATTCGCCTCGGCATTGTTTCGGACTGGACGTCGAAGTGGTACGCCGACAGTAAGAACTATGCCGATCTTCTGAACACGGATCTCGAGGTCCGCGATTTTCTGAAGAACAAACTGCGCCAGGCTTCAGTCAGTCGTATCCAGATCGACCGCCCGGCCAAGAATGCCCACATCACCATCCATACCGCACGTCCGGGTTTGGTGATCGGTAAGAAAGGTGAAGACATCGACGCGCTGCGCAAAGAAGTTTCGGCGCGCATGGGTATCCCGGTGCATATCAGCATCGAAGAGATTCGCAAGCCGGAACTCGATGCCCAATTGGTCGCCGAAAGCATCGCCCAACAGCTCGAGCGCCGCATTATGTTCCGCCGCGCTATGAAGCGTGCGGTACAGAACTCGATGCGCCTGGGTGCACAGGGTATCAAGGTGAACATCGCCGGGCGTTTGAACGGTGCTGAAATCGCCCGTAGCGAATGGTATCGCGAAGGCCGCGTGCCACTGCACACGCTGCGTGCGGATATCGACTACGGCTTCGCCGAGGCTCAAACCACTTACGGCATCATCGGTGTCAAGGTTTGGATCTTTAAAGGCGAGGTATTCGGCGATCGCCAGGAAGAGCAGGAAGCACCGGCTCCGACCAAAGGCGCTCCGCGGGGATAAGGTAGAAACATGCTGCAACCAAAACGTACAAAGTTCCGGAAGCAAATGAAGGGCCGCAACCGCGGTCTGGCGCAATCCGGCAACAAAGTCAGCTTCGGTGAGTTCGGCCTGAAAGCGACTGGTCGTGGCCGCATCACTGCGCGCCAGATCGAGGCTGCTCGCCGCACGATCACGCGTACCGTAAAGCGCGGCGGTAAATTGTGGATTCGCGTATTCCCCGACAAGCCGATCTCGAAGAAACCGCTCGAGGTCCGCATGGGTAAAGGTAAGGGTAACGTGGAGTACTGGGTTGCCCAGATCCAGCCCGGCCGCATGTTGTATGAAATTGAAGGTGTGAACGAAGACTTGGCGCGCCAAGCCTTCGAATTGGCAGCCGCAAAACTGCCGGTGCAAACGGCCTTCGTTAAACGGATGATCCTGTGATGAAAGCGTCAGAACTTCGCGGAAAAACCGAAGCAGAGCTGCGTGAGGCTTTGCATGACCTGCTCAAAGAGCAGTTCAACCTGCGTATGCAGCGCGGCACGGGCCAGTTCGCTCGACCGCATCTGATGAAGGACGTGCGTCGCAATATCGCGCGCGTCAAAACGGTTATCAACCAGAAGCGCCAGGCAGGTGAAGCATGAGCGAGCAGGCAGCCGAAAACCGCACCCTGCAGGGTCGCGTAGTCAGTGACAAGATGGACAAAAGCATTACCGTCATGATCGAGCGTCGCGTGAAGCACCCGCTCTACGGGAAGTTTGTCCGCCGTTCGACCAAGGTGCATGCGCACGACGAGAACAACGAGTGCCAGATTGGTGATGTCGTGGTTGTCGAGCAATGCCGACCGCTGTCAAAGACGAAAACTTGGCGCTTCGTGAAGCTGGTCGAGCGCCCGAGCTGATTAAAAATATCTACGAATTGGAATTTGGTGGGGTAGTGTCATGATCCAGATGCAGTCTTTGCTGAACGTCGCCGACAACAGTGGCGCGCGCCGCGTTCAGTGCATCAAAGTGCTGGGTGGTTCCCATCGGCGCTACGCCGGTATCGGGGACATCATTAAGGTGTCTATCAAGGACGCTAACCCGCGCGGTAAGGTTAAGAAAGGCGACGTGTTCAACGCAGTTGTCGTGCGTACCCGCAAGGGCGTTCGTCGCGCCGATGGTTCGCTGATCCGTTTCGACGGCAATGCGGCCGTGCTGCTGAACAGCAAGCTCGAGCCCATCGGTACCCGTATCTTCGGGCCGGTGACCCGTGAACTGCGAAGCGAGAAGTTCATGAAGATCATCTCGCTCGCGCCCGAAGTGCTCTGAGGAAATTAGAGATGGCAAGCAAGATTCGCAAAGGCGATGACGTCATCGTCCTGGCCGGCAAAGACAAAGGCAAGCGTGGCACTGTGCTTCACGTCGTGGAAGACCGTGTTGTGGTTGAGAACATCAACCTGGCGAAGAAGCACGTGAAGCCGAACCCAAACAAGGGTGAGCAGGGCGGTATTATCGATAAGGAAATGCCGCTGCACGTGTCGAATGTCGCGCTGTACAACCCGGCGGCTGACAAGGGCGATCGTGTGGGCTTCAAAGTGCTCGATGATGGTCGCAAGGTGCGTGTGTTTAAGTCCAACGGCGAAGTCGTTGACGTCTGAGGCGATAGCGATGGCAAGGCTACAGCAACATTACAAAGATTCCGTCGTTCCGAAACTGATGGATAAGTTTGGCTACAAGACGATCATGCAGGTTCCGCGCATCGAAAAGATCACGCTGAACATGGGTGTCGGCGAGGCCGTGGGCGATAAGAAAGTTATGGAATTCGCGGTCGGCGACATGGAAAAGATCGCTGGTCAGAAACCGATCGTCAACAAGGCGAAGAAATCGGTTGCGGGCTTCAAAATCCGTGAAGGCTGGCCGGTTGGTTGCAAGGTCACCTTGCGCCGTGACCGTATGTACGAATTCCTCGACCGCCTGATTAACATCGCGATGCCGCGTATCCGTGACTTCCGTGGTGTGAGCGCCAAGTCGTTTGACGGCCGCGGCAACTACAGCATGGGCGTGAAGGAACAGATCATCTTCCCCGAAGTCGAATACGACAAAGTTGATGCTCTGCGCGGCATGGATATCACGATCACCACTTCGGCGGCGAGTGACGAAGAGTGCCGGGCGCTGCTCGACGGCTTCAACTTCCCGTTCAAATAATCGGCGAACATAGATTATGGCAAAGAAAAGCATGTGGGCCCGTGAGGCCAAGCGCGCCAAAAAGGTGGCTCAGTACGCCAACAAGCGCGCGGAACTGAAAGCGATCATCAATGATCGCAGCAAGTCCCATGAAGAGGTCGACGCGGCGGTTATTGCGCTGCAAAAGCTTCCGCGTGACGCCAGTCCGGCACGCCAACAACGTCGTTGCCGGGTTTCCGGTCGGCCGCACGCGGTCTACCGCAAGTTCGGTCTGTGCCGAAATAAATTGCGCGAAGCGGCGATGCGCGGCGACGTTCCCGGATTGAAGAAAGCCAGCTGGTAAAACCCGCTAGCATTTCGCCTACAATTCGGCTATATTGCGCGGCTCCCTCGAGTAGGGGGCCTTTTTCGTGAACCGGGTATCGCGTCCAACAAGGGCGGTTTGACCCAAAGGAGTCTCATAAATGAGCATGTCAGATCCGATCGCGGATATGCTGACCCGTATTCGTAACGGTCAGGCTGCGGGCAAAACGACCGTCCGTATGCCGGCCTCGAAGCAGAAAGCTGCGGTTGCCAAAGTCCTCAAGGATGAAGGCTATATCATCGATTTCGGCTCGGCCGAACTCAGTGGAAAACCTGCGCTTGAGATCACTCTGAAATATTTCCAAGGCGAGCCGGTTATCGACTACATCAAGCGCGTCAGTCGGCCCGGTCTGCGCATCTATAAGAGTCGCGACGAGCTGCCGCAGGTGCGTGGCGGCCTCGGCATCGCCATCGTATCCACTTCGAAAGGCGTTATGACTGACCGCGAAGCCCGCAAACAGGGGCACGGCGGTGAAGTCGTCGCCTACGTCGCTTAACGGGGGGTGCTGAGATGTCACGTATTGCAAAAGCACCTATCACGGTCGCCAAGGGCGTCGATGTCAAGGTCGATGGCCAGCACGTCACCGTCAAGGGTGGAAAAGGTACCTTGGAACTGAACTTACACCCGAGCGTTTCGGTGAAGGTAGACGACGGCGTCGTTACCGTTACCCCGGCAGACGATGCGGCCTGGGCCATGGCTGGCACCATGCGTGCCTTGCTGGGCAACATGGTTCACGGCGTCAGCGAGGGTTTCCAGAAAAAGCTGCAGCTCGTTGGTGTGGGTTACCGCGCCCAGGGCAAAGGCAAGGTACTCAATCTGAGCCTCGGCTTCTCGCACCCGATCGACTACAGCGTGCCAGAAGGCATCACGATCGAAACGCCGTCGCAGACCGAGATCGTGGTCTCGGGCAGTGACAAGCAGCGCGTCGGACAAGTCGCCGCTGAGATTCGTGGTTTCCGCCCGCCGGAGCCTTATAAAGGCAAAGGTGTTCGCTATGCAGATGAGCGCATCATCCGCAAAGAAGCGAAAAAGAAATAAGGGGTTAGGACGATGGATAAGAAAGCATCTCGTATTCGCCGTGCCACTCGTGCGCGCGCCAAGATCCGCGAGTTGGGTGTGCATCGCCTGACGATCCACCGTACGCCTCGGCATATCTACGCGCAGGTGATCGCGCCGAACGGTGCCGAGGTCATCGCATCAGCCTCTACGGTCGACAAATCAGTAGCAGCCGACATCAAAAATGGCGGTAACGCTGCTGCTGCGGCCATCGTGGGCAAAGCTGTTGCCGAACGTGCGAAAGAAAAAGGCATCGAGCGCGTCGCGTTTGATCGCTCGGGTTTCCGTTACCACGGTCGGGTGAAGGCCCTGGCCGACGCTGCCCGCGAAGCCGGGCTCGAGTTCTAAGGGGTCTTTAACTATGGCGAATTATGAAACCAAACCTGCTGGCGACGATCTGATCGAGAAACTGATCGGTGTTAATCGTGTCGCCAAGGTTGTTAAGGGTGGTCGCGTATTCGGTTTTGCGGCACTTGTAGTTGTTGGTGACGGCAACGGCAAGGTCGGTTTTGGTACCGGTAAAGCCAAAGAAGTGCCGGTAGCCATCCAAAAGGCGATGGATATGGCGCGTCGCAACATGAAGACCGTCAAGCTGAAGAACGGCACGCTGCAGTACCCGCTGGTCGGTCGTCACGGTGCGGCGAAAGTTCACATGCAGCCTGCCTCGGAAGGTACCGGTATTATCGCCGGCGGCGCGATGCGCGCAATTTTCGAAGTGGTTGGTGTGCACAACGTTCTGGCCAAGTGCATCGGTACCAACAATGCTATCAACGTTGTCCGCGCCACCATGAACGGTCTGGTCAACATGGACGATCCCGAATACGTCGCTGCCAAGCGTGGTAAGACGGTCGAAGAGATCCTGGGGTAATCAGCAATGGCCGACAAAAAGATGATGAAGGTCAAGTTGGTGCGTAGCGTCCATGGGCGCTTGGAAAAGCATCGTGCCTGCGTAAGCGGGCTCGGATTGCGCCGTATGCACCAGGTTGTTGAGGTAGAGGACACGCCCGCCACCCGCGGCATGCTGAACAAGGTGTCCTACATGGTTCAGGTCGTGGAGGAAGCGTGACATGCGTCTAAATTCGCTAAAACCTGCTGCTGGCAGCAAACCAACCCGCAAGCGCGTCGGTCGCGGTATCGGCAGCGGTCTGGGTAAAACCAGCGGCCGTGGCCACAAGGGCCAGAAGTCGCGTACCGGTGGCTACCACAAAGTAGGCTTCGAAGGCGGTCAGATGCCGTTGCAGCGTCGCCTGCCCAAAGTTGGATTCCGCTCGCGTCTCGCTCGCGTAACCGGCCAGGTGCGTTTGAACGAGATCGCCAAGGTTGAGGGTGACGTCGTCGATATGGACGCGCTTTATCGCGCAGATATCCTGCCGATGTCGGTTACCCGCGCCAAGGTCATCCTGTCCGGCAGCATCGATCGTGCGGTGACCGTGCGTGGCCTCGGTGTCACCAAGGGTGCCAAGGCAGCGATTGAATCCGCTGGCGGTAAAGTCGAGGAATAAGGGCGGCACATGGCTCTGAACCCTGCAAGTGCCGGCGGTATGCAACTCGGAAAATTGACCGAGTTGCGCCAACGCCTGCTGTTTCTGCTTGGTGCGCTGATTGTCTTCCGGATCGGGACCTTCATCCCGGTTCCCGGTGTCAATCCGGCTGCGCTTGCGGAATTGTTCGATCAGCAGCAGGGAACCATCCTGAACATGTTCAACATGTTCTCCGGTGGCGCGTTGAGCCGAGCCAGCCTGTTCGCCCTCGGAATCATGCCGTACATCTCTGCGTCGATTATCGTGCAGCTGATGTCGGCCGTGATTCCGAAGCTCGAGCAGCTGAAGAAAGAGGGTGAGGCGGGGCGCCGCAAGATTACCCAGTACACGCGGTACGGGACTTTGGTGCTTGCGACTTTCCAGGCATTTGGTATTGCTGTCGCGCTACAGGGTGATTTCGGCCAGGGGCTCGTTATCAGCACCGGGCCGGGGTTTGTGTTCACTGCCACCGTATCGCTGGTTACCGGGACTATGTTCCTGATGTGGCTGGGCGAGCAGATCACCGAGCGCGGTCTGGGCAACGGCATCTCGATGATCATTTTCGCCGGTATCGTTGCCGGTCTGCCGGCAGCATTCGGCAGTGTCATTGAGCTGGTCAGTAACGGCGAGATGAATGCCCTGTTCGCGCTCTTCCTGTTCTTGTTGGCGATCGCGGTTACCGGATTTGTCGTGTTCGTTGAGCGCGGTCAGCGCCGCATCACGGTGAATTACGCCAAGCGTCAACAGGGCCGCAAGATGTACGCGGCGCAGAGCAGTCATCTGCCGCTGAAATTGAATATGGCCGGCGTTATTCCGCCGATCTTCGCATCCAGCATCATCCTGTTTCCGACCACACTTGCGCAGTGGGCCGGAAATACCGAAGGCATGCGCTGGCTGCAGGATATTGTCGCCAAGCTGTCGCCGGGTCAGCCGATCTATGTGGCTTTGTACGCTGCAGCGATCATTTTCTTCTGCTTTTTCTACACCGCGCTGGTGTTCAATTCGAAGGAAACCGCTGACAACTTGAAACGCTCGGGGGCGTTTATCCCGGGTATTCGCCCCGGTGAGCAGACGGCCCGCTATATCGATCAGGTTATGTCGCGTCTGACTCTGGCGGGCGCCATCTACATCACGCTGGTCTGCTTGATGCCCGAGTTCCTGATCGTTGGCTGGAACGTACCGTTTTACTTTGGTGGCACCTCGCTGCTGATTGTCGTGGTCGTGGTGATGGATTTTATGGCCCAGGTGCAGGCACACGTGATGTCGCACCAGTACGAAGGCCTGATGAAGAAGGCAAATCTGAAGGGTATCGGCGGCACGGGCATGCCTCGCTGACCGGTAGTCGCGTTTTGGAGAGAACACATGAAAGTCCGTGCCTCAGTTAAAAAGATGTGTCGCAACTGCAAGATCATCAAGCGCAAAGGCGTCGTTCGCGTCATTTGCACCGATCCGCGTCACAAGCAGCGTCAAGGCTAAAAGCGCCGTTGCTAAAACATTGAAATGTGGGTAGAATTTCGCGCTTTCGCGCGCGGGTTCGCCGCTGAACCAGGAGAAATTTGACAATGGCCCGTATTGCTGGAGTCAACATTCCAGATCGCAAACACACGGTGATTGCGCTGACCTCGATCTACGGGATCGGTCGCACCCGTGCGAAAGAGATTTGTGAAGCGGCCGCAGTAGCGCCTGAAAGCAAGATCATTGATCTGACTGAAGACGAAGTTGAAAAACTGCGTACCGAAGTGGCGAAGTTCACCGTCGAAGGTGATCTGCGCCGCGAAGTCTCGATGAATATCAAGCGTTTGATGGATCTCGGCTGCAATCGCGGTATCCGTCATCGCCGCGGGTTGCCGTTGCGCGGTCAGCGCACTCGCACCAACGCGCGTACCCGCAAGGGCCCGCGTAAACCGATCAGAAAATAAGCGTTAGCTTGGTTAGTTAGGAATAAGGCATATGGCCAAGACTCCGACCCGTACCCGTAAAAAGGTCAAAAAGGTTGTTACCGATGGTGTTGCGCACGTCCACGCGTCGTTCAACAACACCATCATCACCATTACCGATCGCCAGGGTAACGCCCTGTGCTGGGCTACCGCTGGTGGTTCCGGCTTCCGCGGCTCGCGTAAGAGCACGCCGTTCGCTGCCCAGGTTGCGGCCGACCGCGCCGGTCAGGTTGCCAAGGAATACGGTGTGAAGAACCTCGACGTTAACGTCAAGGGCCCCGGGCCTGGTCGTGAGTCTGCTGTACGCGCCTTGAATAACGCCGGCTTCAAGATCACCAGCATCTCTGACGTAACGCCGATTCCGCACAACGGTTGCCGTCCGCCGAAAAAGCGCCGCGTCTGATTTGGAGTTTGAATAATGGCACGTTATATCGGTCCCAAATGTAAACTGATGCGCCGCGAAGGTACTGACCTGTACCTTAAAAGCCGCGTTCGCTCGGTCGATTCCAAATGCAACATGGAGAAGGTGCCCGGACAGCAGGGTGACCGTCGCCGCCGTCTTTCCGACTATGGCGTCCAGTTGCGTGAGAAGCAGAAAGTACGCCGTCTGTACGGTGTGCTCGAGCGTCAGTTCCGCAACTACTACAAGGAAGCGGACCGTGTTAAGGGGCCGACCGGTGAGAACCTGCTGAAGCTGCTCGAAAGTCGCCTCGACAATGTCGTTTATCGCATGGGTTTTGGCTCGACCCGCGCCGAAGCGCGCCAGCTGGTCAGCCACAAGGCTATCTCGGTCAACGGCAAGGTCGTGAACGTCGCGTCTTACGTGGTGCGTCCGGAAGACACCGTTGCGGTTTCTGAAAAAGCGCAGAAACAGGAACGTATCAAGAACTCGCTGGGGCTTGCCGAGCAGTATGGCATGCCGGAGTGGGTCGAAGTCGATACCAAGAGCATGAGCGGTAAGTTCAAACGTTTGCCCGACCGCGTCGAATTGCCGGCCGAGATCAACGAGCAACTGATCGTCGAACTTTATTCCAAGTAACGGAACTGAGAGGGTTATCCATGACGGAGTCCGTCACCGAATTCCTCAAGCCGCGTATCGTTAACGTGCAGACCATCAACGAGCGCCACGCAAAGGTGTCGCTCGAGCCGCTCGAGCGCGGTTTTGGTCACACGCTGGGTAACGCCTTGCGTCGTATTCTTCTGTCGTCGATGCCGGGTTGCGCCATCGTCGAGGCCGAGATCGAAGGTGTGCTTCACGAGTACAGCGCGATCGAAGGTGTTCAGGAAGATGTTTTGGAGATCCTGCTGAACCTGAAGGAAGTGGCTATCAGCATGGACGATCGCGACGAGGCGATCGTGAGTCTGAACGCCAAGGGTCCGGGCACGGTGACTGCTGGTGATATCCAGTTGTCGCACGGTATGGAGATCGCCAACCCCGATCTGGTCATCGCCCGTCTGACCGACAAAGGCGAATTGACGATGACCATGAAGGTGCGCCGTGGCCGCGGCTACGAGCCGGCTGCCAACCGTGAGAGCGCCGCGGGTGACGATCGTCCGATCGGCCATCTGCAGTTGGATGCTACCTTCAGCCCGGTGCGTCGAGTCGCCTACGCGGTTGAAGCTGCGCGCGTTGAGCAGCGTACCAACCTCGACCGCTTGGTTATCGACATCGAAACCGATGGCACGATCGACCCGGAAGATTCGATCCGTCGTTCGGCGACGATCCTGCAGGACCAGCTGTCGGCGTTCGTCAAACTCGACGAGACCACCAGCGCTGTCGCTGAACAGGAGCGTAGCGAGCCGACCGTCGATCCGATCCTGCTGCGTCCGGTCGATGACCTGGAGCTGACGGTGCGTTCGGCGAACTGCCTGAAGGCAGAGAATATCTTCCTGATCGGTGACCTGATCCAGCGCACCGAGGTCGAGCTGCTCAAGACCCCGAACCTGGGTAAGAAGTCGCTGACCGAAATTAAGGACGTTCTGGCTACCCGCGGCCTGTCGCTGGGTATGCGCCTGGAAAACTGGCCGCCCGAGAACCTCGAAGAATTGATGGCACGCTGAGAAGCGTTTGTTTAAACCGTTTAACTAGGAAGTCGACCCATGCGTCACCGCAAAGCCGGACGGCAGCTCAACCGAAACAGCTCGCACCGTAAAGCCATGTTCCGCAACATGGCGGCCTCGTTGATCGAGCATGAAGTGATCAAGACGACCTTGCCGAAGGCCAAGGAACTGCGTCGTGTCGCCGAGCCGTTGATTACGCTCGCCAAGGAAGACAGCGTATCGAAGCGCCGCCTGGCGTTCGCCCGCCTGCGCAGCGATTCCGCAGTTGGCAAGCTGTTCAGCGAACTGGGTCCGCGGTACAAGGCGCGCCCGGGTGGCTATCTGCGTATCCTCAAGTGCGGTTATCGCCCTGGCGACAAGGCGCCGATGGCGTTCGTCGAGCTGGTCGATCGTCCTGAAGTTGACGAGGTTGTCGAAGCCGATTGATTGGCGGCGGCATCTGATTAAGCGAAATAGCCGGGCTTATGCCCGGCTTTTTTGTGCCTGTGCGCCCTGTTGGCTGACGGCAGAACCTTGCTCGAGGTGTGACAGGTGGTGTGTGCTTGATGGCGCAGCATGCAGGCTAGAATAGGCGCATGCCGAGCCAGCCGACCATCTATCTTTTCACCGACTTCGGTTATGACGGTCCTTATGTCGGGCAACTGTTTGCCGCAATCCGTGCGGCAAATCAGCAATGCGAGATCATCAATCTGATGCATGACGCGCCGGCGATGCGGCCGGACTTGGCGGCGTATCTCTTGCCCGCGGTGACGGAGGCTTTGGCATCTCCGGCGTGGATCGTCGGCGTGGTGGACCCGGGCGTCGGCAGTGAGCGCCCGGCGATTGTGGTGCGCAGCAAAGGACGAACCTTCGTGGGACCGGACAACGGGCTGCTGTCGCGATTGCCGGAGATCGAGTCGGTCGAGCGGATTGATTGGCGACCACCACGGATATCGGCAAGCTTTCATGGGCGCGACCTGTTCACACCCGTCGCAGCGCGCCTTGCGGGCGGAGAGGATATCGAGACGTCAGGCATGCCTGTCGAACAGATGGTCGGGGCGCATTGGGATGCGGAGTGTGCGCGCGTGATCTACGTGGACCGCTACGGCAACCTGATGACCGGTCTGTGGGCGAAAACATTCAATAAGAACAATAAGATAAACTGCGGTGGTCGGCACATTGTCCATGCGACCACCTTCAGCGCCGTGCCGCCCGGCGAGGTATTCTGGTATGAGAATTCACAAGGATTGGTTGAGCTGGCTGCGAACGGCGTCTCAGCTTCGGACGTCCTGTCGCTGGCGACTGGCGATAAAATCCTGGTAATCTAATCGCGGTAAAACAACGTAAATTCCTGTAGCGCCTGCATAGGCGTGACGGGCATACCATTCAGTCAGCAGAGTGCGCCATCGGCAGCTGGGATGTCGGGCGCGCCGCGGACTGTTTACGCCGGGAACAACAACCGCGCATCACGCGGATGCAATGGATGGCAACAGGCGCTTGGCCGACGATTTAGGGGAGCAAAGGATGGACGACGACTCGAAGCGACAGCGTGGCATGTCGATTTTTGGGCGGCTGGGAGCGCGTATCGTGCCCGCACGTGCGAATGATGCAGAGCAGGGAGCCTTGCGACCCGAGAACGCGACGAGGCCCATGACAGAATCGGAGCTCGAGCAGGCCTATCGCGAGTTGTTGCTGGAAAACCAGATGCTCGCCGAGAGCAACCAGCGTCTGAACGATCGCCTGTCCAAACAGGACCGCGGCTTCGAGGAATCACCTGCTGCCAAGGAGCTGATCGGAGCGCAACGCAACGCTTTGGTTGAGCGCAGCCGGCGACTGCGTGAACTCGAATACGAGAACAAGCAGCTGCAGCGCGATGTCAAGAAACTCTCGGACGAAAAGCAGCGACTCAACACCCTCGTGCGTCAGCTCAAGCAGTCTCAACCTTCCGAAAGTGCTCGCCAGCTCGAGCTGTTGCGCCGGCAACTCACCGAGGCACAAGCCGCACTCCGCGAAAAGAACAACGAGCTCCTCAAGTTGACCGACAAGTACTACCAGCTCGAAGCTCGCAGTAACCTCAAATCGGCCTGATCGGCAGCGCCGCTCCGCTCGTTACTCTTTCGCAATCTCCGGTTCGGGGCATTCGACGAACACGCGCGCGCTGCAGGTCGCGCATTCTTGCGGGTCGAGCCGCCGGAAGATGCTGCGGATGGCCTGCGTCTTCGAATCAAAAAAGTGGTCTGCGCCAACCTTCTTGACGAAGCACGAGCGCGCAGCGAACTCATAAACGTTTTCACCCAGTCCGACGAAGTACAGTCCGCCACCGATTGACTTCAGTCGGCGCGCTTCGTTGACCAGGGTTTCGGCCGCGCTCAGGTCCATGTAGTTGATGCCGTCGCCGACGATCAGGATATGGCGGATATCCTCGTTCTCGGATACCCGGGTGATGCGTTGCTGCACATGATTGATCGAGCCGAAATACAGCGCCAGATCCATGCGCAGCACCTTGAGTTGTGGGCAGGCACGCAGCGGCTTGTTTTCGATGTTCTCGAACGAACGTTTGCCGGTTTTCGGGTTGGTATCGACGGCCAGCGCCGGAATCGCGGGTACCGAGGTGCGTGCGAGGAAGATCAACAGCGACAGCAGTACGCCCATGTAGATCGCGAATTCGAGTTCGAGGAACAAGGTGGCGCCGAACGTCGTCAGCAGAATAGACGTCTCAGAGCGGCTGTAACGCAGGATATCGGTGATGTGATGAAAATCGATCAGGTTGTACGCCACGATCAGGATGACGCCACCCATTGCGGCGATCGGCAGATAGGCCGTCAGGGGGGCGACCAGCAGCACGATCACCATCAACATGATGGCGGCGAAGATGGCCGACATCGGGGTTTTGGCGCCGGCCGAATAGTTGATGCCCGAGCGGGTGAATGAGCCCGAGCCGGCGTAGCTCGAGAAAAAGCTGCCGACCACGTTCGACATGCCTTGGCCGATGAATTCCTGGTTCGCATTGATGCGCTGATTCGACTTGGTGGCAACCGCGCGGCTGATCGATACCGCTTCGATCAGGCCCAACAGCGCGACAGCAAACGCCTCAGGTGCCAGCGTCTTGATCGATGCCAGAGAGAAATCAGGAGCCGACAATGGCGGGAGATGGGCTGGAATCTCACCCACCAGCTTGATGCCGGCCTCGGCGCCACCCAAGAGCGCGGCGACCACGCTACCGACGACCATGCCCACCAGCAGGTTGGGTATCCGGGGCACCAGCTTCTTAATCGCAATCGCGCTGAGCAGGGTGCTCAACGCGATCACGACGGTCATCCAATCGATGTCGCCCGCCAGCGTGTACACGTCGACCCAGGTGTGCAGAAACGACTCACCCTTCGGTATCTCGATGCCCAGCACGTGCTTCATCTGGCTGGTAGCGATCAGCAGTGCAGCCCCCGCGGTGAATCCGATCACGACGGTGTGAGAGACGAAGTTGACCACCGTGCCGAGGCGCGCCAGGCCGAACGCCAATTGGTAAACCCCGGCGAGAAACGTCAGGGTAAGCGTCATCTGTACGAACTCGGGCGACCCTGGAACGGCATAGCGGCTGATCGCCGAGAACACCACGATCGAAATGGCGGTGGTCGGTCCGGACACCAGGTGAAACGATGAACCGAACAGCGCGGCGATGATTGGCGTGATCATCGCTGTGTACAGGCCGTACTCCGGTGGCAATCCGGCGATCGTTGCGAAGGCTACGCCTTGCGGCAACACGATGACCGCTCCGGTGAATCCGGCTACCAGATCGGCGCGCAGCGTGCGCTTATCGATCAATTTGATCCAGGTGAGGAACGGCAAAAGGGTTTCGAGGCGCATAACTACAGCCTGCAGATAAAGAGCAGTGAATCGGCGGGTCGGTTCATCGCCCGCCCGAGTTTAAAGGGGTCGTCCAATACGTCCTGCCAGCGCCGATGGCGCTCAAGGGTTTGCGACTAGTCCGTTCGCAATATCGGCGCGAGGAATCGGCCGGTATGTGAATGCGACATCTGAGCAACCTCTTCGGGCGTGCCGGTGGCGATGATCTCTCCACCGCCGTCGCCGCCTTCAGGGCCCAGGTCCACGATCCAGTCCGCCGTCTTGATGACATCGAGATTGTGTTCGATCACGACCACGGTGTTGCCATGATCGCGCAAGCGGTGCAGCACGCCGAGCAGTTGCTTGACGTCGTGAAAATGCAGCCCTGTCGTCGGCTCGTCGAGGATGTAGAGCGTGCGACCGGTGTCGCGCTTGGAAAGTTCGCGCGACAGCTTCACCCGCTGCGCCTCGCCGCCGGAAAGTGTGGTCGCGTTCTGACCGAGCGTGATATAGCTCAGGCCCACGTCCATCAGAGTTTGCAGCTTACGCTTGAGCACCGGTACGGCGTCGAAAAAGGCCAAGGCGTCTTCGACCGTCATGTCGAGCACCTCGTTGATCCGTTTTCCCTTGTACTGGATCTCGAGCGTCTCGCGATTGTAGCGTTTTCCCTTACAAACGTCACATTGCACATAGATGTCGGGCAGAAAATGCATCTCGACCTTGATGACGCCGTCGCCCTTGCAGGCCTCGCAGCGGCCGCCCTTGACGTTGAAGCTGAACCGTCCGGGGTTGTAGCCGCGGGACCGGGCTTCGGGCACGCCGGCGAACAGTTCGCGGATCGGCGTGAACAGCCCGGTATAGGTGGCCGGGTTCGAGCGCGGGGTGCGGCCGATCGGCGACTGGTCGATATCGACAACCTTGTCGAAGTGCTTCATACCGCTGGTCCGCTTGTGCGGCGCAACAGTATGGCTGGCGCCGTTGAGTTGGTTCGCGGCCAGCGGGTACAGGGTGTCGTTGATCAGGGTCGATTTGCCCGATCCGGACACGCCGGTCACGCAGGTGAACAGGCCGGCGGGTATCTCCAGCTTCACCTTTTTGAGGTTGTTGCCGCTCGCACCGTCGATCTTCAGCATCCGTTTGCGGTTGATCGCATGCCTTTCGGCGGGTATCTCGATGGTCTGGCGGCCAGCCAGATAGTCGCCGGTGATCGAGCCTTTGACCTTGCAGATGTCTTTGACCTTGCCTTGAGCAACCACCTTGCCGCCGTGCACACCTGCGCCCGGGCCGATGTCGACCACGTGGTCGGCGCTGCGAATCGCGTCCTCGTCGTGTTCGACCACGATCACCGTGTTGCCCAGATCGCGCAGATAGGTCAGCGTTTTGAGCAGGCGTTCGTTGTCGCGCTGGTGCAGACCGATCGACGGCTCGTCGAGCACGTACATCACGCCGACCAGGCCGGCGCCGATCTGGCTTGCCAGCCGGATGCGCTGCGCCTCGCCGCCCGACAGGGTGTCGGCGCTGCGGTCGAGGGTCAGATAGTTCAGTCCGACATTGACCAGAAACTGCAGGCGTTCCTTGATCTCTTTGACGATCTTGGCGGCGATCTTTCCCTGTTTGCCCGGCAGCTTGAGTTCGTTGAAAAAGGTCAGGCTGTGTTCGACCGCCATGTGGGTGACCGACGGCAGATTGTGCTCGGCGACGAACACATTGCGCGCTGCTTCGTTCAGGCGGGTGCCGGCGCAGTCGGGGCAGGGCTGCGATGAGATATAGCGCGCCAGTTCTTCGCGCACCGCGTTCGACTCGGTCTCGCGGTAGCGCCGCTGCATGTTGTTGATGATGCCCTCGAACGGGTGGGTCTTCTTCACGACCCGGCCGCGGTCGTTGAAATAGCTGAACTCGACGGCGTCGAAGCCGCTGCCCTTGAGGATGATCTCGCGGGTTTCCTTGGGCAGCTCCTCCCATGGCGTTTCCGGGTCGAACCCATAGTGCTGACCGAGCGAGCGGATCATCTGGTAGTAGTACGCGTTGCGCCGGTCCCAGCCGCGCACCGCGCCACCGGCGAGTGAAAGGTCAGGATTGGCCACCACTTTGCCCGGATCGAAAAACTGCTCGACACCGAGTCCGTCACAGGTGCCACAGGCGCCGACCGGGTTGTTGAACGAGAACAGGCGCGGTTCGAGTTCCTCGATGCTGTAGCCGCATACCGGGCAGGCGAAATTGGCCGAAAAGGTCAGATCTTTCTTTTTCGGCTCATCCATCCAGGCGACGCGGGCAATGCCTTCAGCCAGATGCAGCGCAGTCTCGAACGATTCGGCCAGGCGCAACGCCAGATCGGGGCGCACCTTGAAACGGTCGACCACGACCTCGATGGTGTGCTTCTTGTGCAGTTCCAGGTCCGGCGGATCATCCAGCTCGTAGGTCTCGCCATCGATACGTGCACGGATAAAGCCCTGTGCATGCAGTTCGGCAAGCAACTTCTGGTACTCGCCCTTGCGCTCGGAAATCACTGGCGCCAGCAGCATCAGCTTGCTGCCTTCGGGCAGCGCCAGCACCTGGTCGACCATCTGGCTGACGGTCTGCGCCTCGAGATGCTCGCCGTGTGTCGGGCAGCGCGGCGTACCGGCGCGTGCAAACAGCAGCCGCAGGTAGTCGTAGATCTCGGTGATGGTGCCGACGGTCGAGCGCGGGTTGTGGCTGGTGGTCTTCTGCTCGATCGAGATCGCCGGCGACAGGCCCTCGATATGGTCGACGTCCGGCTTTTCCATCATCGAAAGGAACTGCCGGGCGTAGGCCGACAGCGATTCAACATAGCGACGCTGGCCTTCGGCGTAGATGGTATCGAAAGCTAGCGACGACTTGCCCGACCCGGACAGGCCGGTGATCACGATCAGCTTGTCGCGCGGCAGCGAGAGGTCGATGTTTTTGAGGTTGTGGGTACGGGCGCCCCGGATGTGAATTGTGTCCATCTCGGCAAATCGTCGGGTCGAAACCCGTCAATGTTACGGGAGGTCGCCGGCAGGACAAAGGGGAATTGAGTGTGTATTTAGAACAACTCGATATCGCCCATGTCGGCCGCGGTCTCGGTCTGCGCCCGGTTGTGGTTGGCGATGAAGATATCGACCATCTCCTGCTGCTGGTGGTAGACGTTCTTGAGACTCGGCAGCAACACCAGCAGGGTGTCGCGCAACGCCTGGCTGGCGTCGATCTTTTCGATGGCGTCTTCGATCGCGGTATCGATGCGATCGAGCACGTAGGCTTCCTGGTCCTCTTCCAGGCCCATGCGCAGGAAGTCCTGATTCAATTCCTGCAGCATGCCGCGCAGCAGGCCGTTGCTGTATTCCTGGTTGCGGATCAGGCCTTTGGTCAGATGGTAGAAGCTGCTGCGAATGCGGCCGAACGCGGCCAGCAACTCCTGGCTCTGCTTCATCATGGCCTTTTCGGCGGCCAGGTTGCCGACGCGCGTGTCGACCGACGACAACAACAGCGGCAGCAGGTCTTTGATGCGGCCGTAGCGCGACATGTCGTCGAGCGGCATCTCGCGCACCAACAAACTCAGGTTCTGGTAATTGACGATGGTACGCGCGCCGAAATCGACGAATCGCTGGCCGCGATCGCTCATCTGCACCAGTTCCTGCTCCAACGGACGGATCCCTTCGCCGTCGGCAAACCAGTGTTCCTCGTCGTCGACGTTCACATACAGGCAGCAGTTCAGCTGAAGATTGCGTGTCACCTCGAACAGGGCACTGGCCAAGGCACCGATGTCGTTGAGCGAATGCGAGCGTTCGAGAAACTGCATCGCCATCGCCAGCTCGCTGGTGCCGGCGAGCGCCACCATCGCAGTTTCTCGCGCCGACTCGTAGTCGTGCAGCAATTGCGAGCGCTGCTCGCGAAAGCGTTGCAGCACGCCCACGCGGGCGACCAGGTTTTCTGGTTCGAATGGTTTGACCAGGTAGTCGTCCGCACCGACCTCATACCCCTGCATGCGCTCGCGCAGCGAACTGTGCGACGACAGGAAGATCACCGGGATGTCGCGCGTTATCTCGTGCTGGCGCAGCTGGGTGCAGACGTCGTAGCCGTTCATGCCCGGCATCTCGACGTCGAGCAGGATGATCTGCGGCGGGTTATCCAGCGCCGCTTCGAGACCCTCTTCACCATTGAACGCCGAACGCAATTCGTAGCCGGCCGGCTCGAGGGCCCGCTTGATGAACTTGTGACTCATCTTGTCGTCGTCGATCGCAAGAATGTCGGTCGGTGTCTGCATGTGGGGCGGGGCGGCCATCTGGTGGTTGAATAAGCATTAGCGGCCGTTGCGGGCCGTTCTTGCGTTCTGTCCAGACCCTCGGGAAACACAATCCGCGCTACAATGCGCGCCTCATACCGAAGTAGCACGAAGCCATTGTCACGCTCCGCACACCCCATGACCGCCGGCGAACGACGCGCCACGCTCGGCCTGGCCGGCGTGTACGGGTTTCGCATGCTCGGGTTGTTCCTGATCCTGCCGGTTTTCGCGCTGTTCGCCGAGGGCCTGGAAGGCGCGACCCCGTTCTTGACCGGTTTGGCGGTAGGAATCTATGGACTGACGCAGGCGGCGCTGCAGATTCCGTTCGGCCTGCTGTCTGACCGAATCGGCCGCAAGCCGGTGATTTTCGGCGGTTTATTGTTGTTTGCCGTGGGCAGTACGATTGCTGCCCAGGCGCACGACGTGTGGTGGGTGATCTTCGGACGCGCGGTGCAGGGCAGCGGGGCGATCGCCGCAGCCGTGATGGCCCTGGCGGCCGATCTGACGCGCGAAGAGAACCGCACCAAGGCGATGGCGACGATCGGCATGACGATCGGTGCGTCGTTCATGATCGCGATGATGGCCGGTCCCGTATTGGCGCGCATGATCGGGGTCAGCGGGATATTCTGGGTTACTGCCGTGCTGGCCTTGCTCGGTATTGCCGTCGTCGCATTGGTGGTGCCGACGCCGGCGCGCAGCTCGGTACACCGGGATGCCGAGACCGTGCCAGCGATGTTCAACCGGGTGCTGCGCAACGCCGACCTGCTCAGGCTTGATTTCGGTATCTTCGCGCTGCACCTGATCCTTACCGCGCTGTTCCTGGCGGTGCCGATCGTGTTGCGCGACCTGGGGCTGGCACCGGTACACCACGCCGCCCTGTACCTGCCCGTGATGCTCGGCTCGATCGCCGCAATGGTGCCGTTCGTGATCATCGCCGAACGCCGCGGCCTGATGAAGCAGGTGTTTCTCGGCGCGGTCGCCTGTCTGACCCTGGCGCTATTGTTGCTGGGTGCGACCTCCGGCCATTTCTGGGCATTCGTCGCCGCGTTGGTGCTGTTCTTCAGCGCCTTCAACCTGCTTGAGGCCACGCTGCCGTCGATTGTGTCGAAAGTGGCGCCGGTCGACGCGAAAGGAACGGCTATGGGCGTGTATTCCACGTCGCAGTTCGGCGGTGCGTTTGTCGGCGGTGCCGTGGGTGGCTGGGTGCACCAGCAGTTCGGGCTGACCGGTGTGTTTTTCGCCGCGGCTACGGTTGGGGTTTTATGGCTGTTGGTGGCCATCGGCATGCGCAAGCCAGGCCGCTACGCCAGCCGACTGGTGCATCTCGGCAAGGTCGAGCGTGGCGCTGCCGGCGAGTTGGGTGACCGGCTGCGGGCGGTTCCCGGGGTGGTCGAGGCGGTAATCGTTGCCGATGAAGGCGTGGCTTACCTGAAGGTTGATCGGGACCACCTGGACGACGGCGCCCTGGATGAAATTGTGGCGCGTCCGGCGTAGACTGCCGGGCTTATGAATCGATTCGCCGCAGCATGGACGTCTGCGGTTTTGAGGAGGAAAAAATGGCAAGCAGAGGCGTAAACAAGGTCATCCTGATCGGCAACCTCGGGCAGGATCCCGAAGTGCGGTACATGCCCAACGGCGGCGCGGTGTGCAATATCACCGTTGCAACATCGGAGACCTGGAAAGACAAGAACACCGGCGAGAACCAGGAAAAGACCGAGTGGCACCGCGTGGTGATGTTCCGCAAGCTCGCCGAGATTGCAGGTGAATACCTGAAGAAGGGCTCGAAGGTGTATCTCGAAGGCCGTCTGCAGACGCGCAAGTGGCAGGACCAGCAGGGGCAGGACCGCTACACCACCGAGATCATCGCCGACCAGATGCAGATGCTCGACAGCCGCGGCGGCAGTGCCGATTTCGCGCCGTCGCAGGGCTCGCGTTCGTCGGCACCCGCGTCTCAGCCGCAGGCAGCTCCGATGGACAATGGTTTCGAGGACGATATTCCGTTCTGATCGCCACCGGCAGCACTCGACACGAAACGGGGCTGATGCCCCGTTTTCTTTTTCCGTCGTTCACAGCGCGGCCGCTGATCATCTTTCTTCCCGTCTTCCGGCGTAATCGTCTGGTTCCTGCACCGCGGCCTGGCTTTGGCGAAGAATGAGCCAAGGCGTACGCTTTTGTTCGCTACTGCGCCAACACTCGCGCTGCGCATGCGTCGAATATTGAGATTTTTATCGCACGTCGCCTACCGGCCGTGATTCATGCCGGTCTAAGCGGCACATTCGCCGGGCTTTCCTACCTGCAGTGCGCACCGACGGGATTCGGTCTCTTGGTCATAAGGAACAGACACAGTGAAAAAAACAATCAAGCACATCTCCATTCTTACCTTGGCGATCTTCACGGCGTTTCTGTCGGGCTGCGTCAGCCAGGGAAAGCGCTACGACTCCGCGCCACCAAGCTATTGGTACGCCGCCAACCCGACGATGTACCCCGTCGGTTACGCCAGCACACTGGGTGCCGATCCAATCTGGGTTGAGGGCGAATTCGACGAAGCAGCCGCGGCCGCCCAGTTAGAGCCCGGCAATGCGACGCTGCAGGGCTACACCTACTTCCATGAACTTCGCCGCAAGGATCTCATCAGTGCGCTGGCGGGTGCCAAAGACAAAGAGCTGATCGCGACTCAGGTTAGTGTTTGCCTGTATCCCGAATCGCGCCTGCTGCTGAACTGGGCGATGAAGACGACGTGTTCCAGCGGTCGCGCGACAAGATGCTGGGTCGATACTACGGCGTGTTCATGAAGGATGAGCGGGGCTATGAGCACAAAAAATGTACGACATCCAACCGCTACGGTGAGTATAAGTTCGAGAACATCAAACCCGGTCACTATCTGGTGGTTGCTGTTGGCAACGTTTCGTTCACCGAGACGGGATCGGTACGTACCGGTTACGTAACTAACGGTTACTACGGTGCGGATGTTTACCAGAATGTTTCGCAGACCGTTAACCGCGAGCACACGGGCGCGTGGGCGATACACATTGAGCAGCCCGATGCGGTGATCAACGCCAACGTGAAGATCGAAACGGTGATTCCGTACATGTACTGAGTCGATGCGGCGATCGCGTCGTCTGCTGCCCGGTGCGGCGAAGTGCCGGGTTGCAGCGCATTCTCGGGTCGAACCGTTCGGCGCCTGGGATATGCCGCAGTGACTTGCCGGTGGGCGTGCCCATGGTTAAACGTTCGGGCTCGCCAACACTCATCGTGATGCATGCCGGCATGCAAATGAGAGGTTGCGAGTCACCCGTTATTCGCACCGATTGCCTGTGCTGCGTTGATTCGATCGCGACAACGCTCCAAGATGGGACACACTCGAGCCAACCGATGGAGCAGCCATGTTCACGCTGCTGATACTGTTTTTCCTTGTTGCCATTGTCACTTCGTTTCTGTGTTCGCTGTGGGAGGCGGTGCTGCTCAGCATCACGCCGTCGTACGCACAGATCAAAATGCAGGAAGGCGGTCGGCTTGGGCGCCGCCTGCAGCGCTTCAAAGAGAACATCGATCGGCCGCTCGCCGCGATCCTGACCCTGAACACGATCGCGCATACGGTTGGCGCCATTGGGGTCGGCGACCAAGCCAGCAAGATCTGGTTCGACGCCAATCCACTGATTACCGGCTTGTTGATTCCAGTGGTCATGACGTTGGCGATCCTGGTGCTGTCGGAACTCATCCCGAAGACGCTGGGGGCGAACTATTGGCGCGAGTTGGCACCGTTTACCGCGCAGTCGCTGGTCATCATCATCCGCCTGCTCAGTCCGCTCGTCTGGTTCAGCCAGTTCGTGACCAAGGCGATCAAGAAGGATGAGGTGGAGAGCGCATTCACGCGCAGCGACTTTGTCGCCATGGCCGATATCGGCGCCAAACACGGCGTGTTCGACCCGCACGAGTCGGAGATTTTGGTAAACCTTTTGCGGTTTCGAACGGTGCGGGCGAAAGACGTCATGACGCCGCGCACCGTGGTGGTCGCAGCCTCGGCCTGTCAGACGATCGGTGAGTTCTTCGAAGCCAATCGCGATCTGCGGTTCTCGCGTATCCCCTTGTTCGAAAAAGATTCACGTGACCACGTGGTCGGCTATTTCTTAAAAGATACGTTGCTGGCCGCCATGGTGGACGGACTGCAGGAAGCGCAGTTGGACACCCTCAAGCGCGACATCATCGCGATCGCGGAAGACTTCGCGATTGTCGACCTGTTCAACCGTTTTCTGTCGTCTCGCGAACACATCGCGCTGGTGGTCGACGGCTACGGCGGTATGGCCGGCATCGTGACACTCGAAGACGTGATCGAGACGTTGATCGGGGTCGAGATCGTTGACGAGTCCGACCGGATATCGGATATGCAGGTTCTGGCGCGGCGCACCTGGGAGCGACGCGCGAAGCGGCTTGGACTACTGGTGGAATCGGAAGCGGCCACCGTCGAGGAAAACCGGGGACCGGAATAGAAAGTCGGCGCGCCTGCCGGGCCCCAGCCATTTCTAATGTTCTTGAGCTCGGCACAGGCTTTTTTGCAGACCAAACGGAATCCGACAAGCACGCCTTCTTTACGTCGTGCTGCAGAAAGGATGCCAGGTTCATGAATTCTCTATCATTCAATAACTTAGCTTGATCCTAATAAGAATTAAAATCTCCGCTGTAAACTAGCCTGACAGCGCTAAACAGTTGATTTCTTAACAGTTGTTTTCCATCCGATCACGCGTTTCAGAACGCAATTCCAGTTAGCGGTGCGCCGCCAAAACACGTCACAATGTGCCGCATTTCGGTAGCCTGTTTGGCGAAGTAAATGCCGGCTGCACGGACACCATCGATGCGTATTCGTTTGCCGTTCGACGACTGGGGCGCTCTCGGTGCGGGTGGGCCAAGGCGTCAAGGCGGCGCAGTTTCCGAACCACCAGCCGGCAGGGATTTCCGAAGGTGGCAACGGCTGGTCGAAGCGCCGGGTCTTGGCCGAGGCGAGGCGGTGCAACGGGTGTCGCTTCTGCCGATCAACGGCATCGGAAGCCACTAGGTCAACCCGACGTAAATGCCTAACTTGCTTTAGAAAATCCGACCTTTGCCGTTACCACTGGATGGTTGTGTGGGGACGGTCCGCGCGCCGTGCGCCCGATCTCCGTACCCGATCACAACCAGCGTGGGGCGGTACGTGAAGTATTGACCTGCCACCCTGCGACTGACGACGTTTGACCGTGATACCGGAGGTAGGGAACCGATGCAGGCCGCCCAGCAGAACGAGGTGACGAATCGTCCACCACCTCATTCCATGCTCGACTCGCGCATCCTCGTGCTCGATGACGATCGCGCCAGCGTAAAGCTGTTGACCAAGCTCTTGCATCGCGCCGGCTATCGCAATGTCCACGGTTTCTCAGATCCGCACGCTGCCGTCGCCGATTACGGCGAGCACGGAGCCGATCTGGTGCTGTTGGACATGAGCATGCCCGAGATGGACGGTATGCAGGTGCTCGCGGCGCTCAAAGCCGCCACGACGCAGGAAGACTACCTGGCGCTGCTGGTCGTTACCGGGCTGACCGACCGTGAAGTCCGCTTGCGTGCCTTACAGGCCGGTGCGCGCGATTTCGTGGTCAAGCCGTACGACCGCGACGAGCTGTTGCACCGTATCCATAACCTGCTCGAAACCCATCTGCTGCATCAGCACCTGACGCATCGTTTGATGATCGACCGCGAAACCGAGGCGCGCCTGCGCGATAGCGAGGAGCGCTTCAAGCTGGCGACCAAAGCCGCGGACGAAGGTGTCTGGGACTGGAACATTCGAACCGGCAAGGTATTCATGTCGTCCCGCTGGAAGGCGTTGCTCGGCTATCGCGAAGACGAACTGCCCGACACGCTCGACGCCTGGACCTCGCGCGTACACCCGGAAGACCTGTCACAGGCCATGGCCGACCTCGAGGCCTATATGGACGGCAAGTTGTCGAGCTATGACAAAACTGTGCGCGTACGCCACCGCGACGGGCACTATCGCTGGATCAAGAACCGTTGGATGGCGGTGCGCGACGAAAGCGGCATGGCCGCGCGCATCGTCGGTACCGCAGATGACATTACCGAAGATGTGGAGCTGCGCGACGAGCTGGAACAGGCGCGCGAGCGTGCCGAGACGGCCAACCGGGCAAAGAGTGAATTCCTGGCCAACATGAGCCACGAGATCCGCACGCCGCTGACCGCGATCATCGGTTTTGCCGAACTCGGCCTGCTGGACGAGCGCGGCGAGGTTGATCAGGGGGAGGCCTTGCAGGCGGTTGTCGATAACGGGCGTCACCTGCGGGCGTTGATCGACGACATCCTGGATCTGTCAAAGATCGAGGCGGATCGCCTCGAGATCGAAACCGTGCCGGTCGCATTGATGGACCTGGTCTCGGCCTGTCATTCGGGCATCCGCGGGCAGGCCGATGCCAAGGGCCTCGAGTTCGCGATGCACTTCATGCCGCCGTTGCCGAGCGTAGTGCAGACCGACCCCACGCGGCTGAAGCAGATTCTCTACAACCTGTGTAACAACGCGATCAAGTTCACCGACGAGGGCAGTGTGCGCATGATCGTGAGCTGTGATCCCCCACAACACAAACTCATGTTCACGGTGCGCGATGAGGGCATCGGTATGAGCCCGGAACAGATCGAACGCGTATTCGAGCCGTTTGTGCAGGCAGACTCATCGACCACGCGCCGCTTCGGAGGCACGGGATTGGGCCTGAGTATCTCGCGTCGACTCGCGCGGCGACTGGGCGGAGATATCGAGGTGTCGAGCGAACTCGGTGTGGGTAGCGTTTTCTCGGTAACCATCGATACCGGCCCGCTGCGCAGCGAAGACATGGTCGACAACGTCGAAGCATTGCCGACTGCACCCTGCGAGAGCGCCGATCATGCCGCGTTGCCGCTGGTCGACGGCACGATTCTGTTGGCCGAAGACAACCCCTACAACCAGAAGCTGATCGGGCTGAACGTCCGCAAGATGGGGGCGCAAGTCACCGTTGTGGAGAACGGTGAAGAGGCCGTAGAGGCCGCCCTCGGCGGTAGCTTCGATCTGATTCTGATGGACCTGCAGATGCCGGTTATGGGCGGCATCGAGGCGGTCGAGTTGCTGCGGCAGACGATGTACGAAGGGCCAATCGTCGCCCTGACGGCGCATTCGATGATCGGCGACCGCGACAAGGTGCTGAAGGCCGGTTGTACCGATTTTCTGACCAAGCCGGTCGATTGGCATGCGCTGCATAAGGTCATCGCGCGCTACCTGCGCGAGGCCGAGAACGGCACCGCCGTGGAGCATGCCGCTGATGATGACGATCAGGAACTGCGAGCGCTGATCGACCGCTTCGTTAACGAGCTGCCAGAGCAAATACAACGCTTCAAAAGCGCTGCATTGAGTGTCGACTGGGACCAGGTGCGCTCGCTTGGGCATCAGATGAAGGGTGTCGCCGGTGGCCTCGGCTTTCCGGCATTGAGTGCGCTCGGTGCAGATATCGAACGCACTGCCGCCGAAGATGCCGACGCCGAAGCGATCGCGGCGTTGCTGACCGAACTTGAAAGTCAAGGTGCGCAGATCATGTCTGAACGCGCCGATGTGAAAGGAGAGTCGTGATGCGACGCCTTACCACCGATCTATGTCATTTCGACAAACCGCTGGAGATGGATGTCTACAACCGCAGCGGGCACCTGCTGGCCAAGGCGGGGCTGACGCTCACCGACGAGGTGAAGTACCGCGAGTTGCTGGATTTCGGCTACATCGAAGGTGATGAGCCTGTCGCCCAGGTCGTTCCGCAGGCTGCTGATCCAAGCAAGATGTTGCCGGGCATTGGTGTGCTGGTTGCCGACGATACCCCGCTGATGCTCGACATGCTGGAAAAGAATCTGCGTGACGTTGGTGTACAGCGCATCCTGCGCGCCGAAGACGGCGAGTTCGCGCTGGCGCGCATCGGTCGTTATCTGCCCGATGTGGTGTTTCTCGATATCGACATGCCACGCAAAGACGGGCTCACCGCGTTGAAAGAGCTGCGCGAAGAGTTTCCGCAACTGTTCGTGTGCATGCTGAGTGCTCACAGCTCGGTGCAGAACGTACGGGCTGCGATGTCAGCCGGCGCGTCTGCTTTTCTCGTCAAGCCGCCGCACCGCGACAAGCTCGAAAGCGTGCTGGTGCAGTATGTCGAAAAGTACCTGATCGAGGCCGCCTGACAGTTTGGCAGTCAACGGATGCCGATGACGAGCTGCCGGCAATTCAGGCACATCGCCTGGTTCAACCCTGCTCGATCCCGAACTCGACAGCCTTGCCGGCTTCATCGAAGCGCACGAATACCCAGCTGTAGTCCGCGCTGAACGCGAATGCGCCCACCGAATAGCGGAATCGCTTATCTACGCGGCTATCGGGTTCACCCAATAGCGAGAGGACTTCATCCTCACTCATGCCGATACGCAGGTGGTTCTGCTGCAAGTCGCTGATCATGTGCTGTCGCCGCGGCTGCAGTTCGTCGCTGTTGCGTTCCGATTTCCACACGACTGAGTCGAAGGGTTGGCCGTGTGGCACGTCGCTTTGACCACAGCCGCCCAGCAGCGCAAAGCTGAGAATGGCGGCCAAGGCGAGGATTGTCGACTTGCGAGGCTTTGCGTTTCTGGGTTGTTTTACATCCATGTACTTCATATTGCTTGCCTGGGTGATGGTCACATGCCCGCGCAGGCGGGTGGGTAAACCTGAACATTGTTGATTGCGGCATCCGGCGTCGGTGCATCAAACACGACACGATGAACGCAGCCGTATACTAAACCGCTTCTCTCCCTCGTGCATTCGTAACTCCCGGCACGTTGCGGATCGATGGTGGTACCTTCGCGGCACCCGAACCCTGAAGCTTCAAGCTCGCTGAACGCATCTTTGAGCAACATGCCGTCGCTGACGGCCTCTTCCACCTCTTTGGAGAGCGCTTCGTGACTGGTTGGATCGGAGGTGCATCCGGACAGAAGGAAGGCAATAAGCAACACGACGACAAACTGCATGATCCCGGCGCCCATTCTATGGGTGAGCTGTCGAATCGGTAGCTGCGCGATGCAGCGCGATGAACTCGTCCAATGACAAGGTTTCGGCACGTCTGCCGGGATCGATGCCCAAATTTTCGAGCACGCCGATATCCATGGCCTCACGCAGATTGTTGCGCAACGTTTTGCGGCGTTGCGCAAACGCGGCGGTAACCAGTGCCCCGAATGATCCCATCTCATTCCTGTCGACCAATGGCTGCGCTTTGGGCAGTAGACGTACCACGCTCGAATCGACTTTCGGTGGCGGATAGAACGCCTCAGGACCGATATCGAATAGCGGTGTGACATCGCAGCTCACCTGCAGCATCACGGAAAGGCGGCCAAAGGTCTTCGAACCCGGCCCGGCTGCCATCCGGTCGACCACTTCTTTTTGCAGCATGAAGTGCATATCCCGGATCACGTCGGCCTGCTCGATCAGGTGAAACAACAGCGGCGTCGAAATGTTGTACGGCAGGTTGCCGACCAGGCGCAGGCACTTGGGTTCATGGCACAAGGAGCGAAAATCGAACTTCAAGGCGTCGGCATTGTGAATACGCAACGTGCCCAGCGGCCCGCAGGTTTTTGCCAGTGGCTCCAGCAGATCGCGGTCCAGCTCGACGGCGTCCATCTCACCGACCCGCTTGAGAATACTCCGCGTCAGTGCGCCTTGGCCTGGGCCGATCTCGACAATGCGCTCGCCCGGCTGCGGGTTCACGTAGCCGACTATGCGCTCGATCACGCTGTCGTCTTGCAGAAAGTTTTGGCCAAAGCGTTTTCGGGGGCGGTGACTCAAGGGGTTGGCCTATGAATTCCGAATCAATTCTCGGGATTATGAAGCAGCGGTTAGAAAATGCCCACGGGTATCAGTTGTATAGGTTTCAATTGGTATGATTTCAACTCGCTTCGATTCTCGCGGCAGTTGAGATTGTCGGCGAGTATTAGTGAAGCCGGTAACCGAGCGGTATCTGATATGCGTTGGAGAAAAGGGCAGGTGTAGATGTCGTGAAGCGATACGCTAGCCACGTCGGTCCAATAACTTATTGATGATCTGAGTCGCACATCTCTCTACATCCGAACGAATATCATGCTCCCAGTAACGAACGACATACCAACCAGCTACCTCCAACGCAGTGCTGGCCAAATTGTCTCGCTCGGTATTTGCAACGATCTTTTTGCGCCAGAATTCAGCATTTGTGGCCGGCATCTGGAAATGATCAGGGCAGCCGTGCCAGAAACAGCCATCGACAAAGACCGCGACTTTTTCGATGGGAAAAATGATATCCGGTTTACCCGGCAACTGATTCTTAACTCGGTATCGGTAACCCTTATGCCAGAGACTCTTCCTGAGTTTTAACTCGGGCTTTGTATCCCTGCCTCTGTTGGCACTCATGCACCGGGCACGCTGCTCTCTTGTTAGAACGTCAGCCACTGTGAGTCATTCCTACCAACCAATGGGGTATCTGCGGCCCTTCGCTTCTCAACCAAAGACTCGGGACGATGAAGACTAAATCACTAGACGGCTTCGGAATAATCCAGCCCCTCTTCAGAAAGCCTATTCAGCCTCCTGAAAATCACTTCCATCACCGGAGAACAAACGCCATTCCCGCACAGCTTAACTTTGTCTCGGCGGGAGCCTGTCGGCAGCTTGTGGGTTCCCGCTCCCATCGCTCGCAAGAGTTCGGTAGGCTGAAGCATTCGTAACATTGGAACGCCGCTCTCCCAAGTCACCAGACCAAATCGATCCAGGGTGGTTACTGTCCTAAGAGGTACGTCCAATGACTGCCAGCCCCCCGCGTAGTCAGAGCCATAATAGACAATCAAGAAAGGCACCCCCTCACCTAGTTCCGCTATTGCTCGGCCTGCGCGCTCCAGAGTTGCCGTTGCTCTTCCAGGAGAATTCAGTGGCTTCGACTTATGTGTTCCAGGCTTATCCAGGATGCTGGATGCGGTCTTGGGCTGCTTCTTATGTAGGACGCGAAGATCTTCTTCCTCAGTCCGTGTCCCAAATCGATCACAAATCAGAAACAATCGCCTGCGTGATTGGGGCGTACCGAAATCCGCCGCATTCAACGCCAGCTGGCTAACCGTATACTGGTACTTATCCTCCAAGGTGTGAAGAAGCTCGTCGTGCCGCGCCCAGTTCTTCATCCGGCTCACATTCTCAACGATCACCCATCGCGGTTCGAACGCCTCAATCCAAGGAAAAATGCTGATAGCGGTTTCCCGGCTTCGCTCGCAACCGGGTTTTGCTCCACGTGCAATGGAGTGAGAAGTGCACTCTGGAGATGTCAGGAGCACATCTGGTGAGAAATTCTCGATGTAATCCAGGGGATCGATGTTTTCGATCTTATCGGTAATGATTCTTGCTTGGGGGAAATTGGCTGCGTAGGTACTCGTTGCCTGATCCCAGGCGTCCACAGCCAATAGTGGATTCCCACCTCCCTTCTTGGCGCCACGGGCACCAAATCCACCACCACAGAAAAGATCTACAAACGCAAGCATGAGAGCGATCCATCGAGCCCCGGTATCTATTAAACTCGGAGGATTATACGCTGCACCCTTTGCTCAGACCCCACAAAGGAGGAGAAATTTCTTTAAAACCCGAGGAAAAGCATTGCCTGTATCGACACGTGCTGACATCATTTCTAATATGGATGAATCTGAACAGGAAGTACAAGAACGAATCCGGTCGAGAGTAGACCGGGGGGATCTTTTGACTCAGCTCCTCCTACTTGCCAGGGGGGATTCCTCGGACGTCCAGAATGACTACATAGACGCACTTGCACTGCTGGCTACCGGGCTTCGAAAAGTTCTGCTAGAGACAGGAATGGTTCGTCGCCTGGAGTATGAACCATCCGTGTTCTGGCCCGCCCAAAACGGTAAGTGTTTCGGATTCATCGATGGCGGAGTTGCGCGAATTGAACTTCCATCTGCTGCTCCGATGGGCATCAGAGTAGGCAGCTATGTTGTTCGACCAGGAAACGAGACTGACCAGCGTGAAGAATTCTCAATCGAATTCAGTCTGGTAGATGAACTCTACAGCGTAAATTCACATGCTTATGATGACATTTTTGAGGATACCTCCAAGCTCGTAGATGCTGCACGAATGACACTGGAGGCTGCCGCTGCTCTGCAGGTTGTAGGCCGGGTTCAGGACCTGTCTGCGGTGTTTCTCCACGGCCCTCTCGTAAATCCGGTTTCTCCATATGGCTCAGATGACTTCCCACCTTTCACAAGAACACTTTCAGCCTCGCTGACACAGACTGATCCAGACACGTTCGACGATAGGAATTGCCACTTCATCCCTGTTTACCTGCGCGTACTCGAGCTACTTCGTGATTCTGACGCCCCGGTAATCGGCGTAGTCGAAAGGTCTGGTGGACGAAGACCGCATCTTCTCAACCGTATACTTGATTCGCTCCAGGAGGACGGGAAGCTTTATAGAAGGGCAAGAAGCGACTTGGACGAGAAAATTAGTGACTATCCAGTTAATGACGCCCAGATCCTGGGGCTAATTCTTGAGCCCGGTGAATTCACTACTCCCGTATCCATCGCCCGGCAAGGGCCAGACAACAAATGGCCAAATACCTGGAAACCTGAAATTCGAGACTTTCCAAAACCGCTGACTACTTTTTTAAAGTCTTCTGAGAACTCTGATCCGGTAAGGATTGAGATGTTTGAAAACATTGAACACCCGGAAGGCTGGTTATCGGTTCTTCACCATACAACCAAATTGCTCCCCAACTATGGCTTTCCCGTGGGTTTGGACATAGTGGACAAATACGCAAAAGTTCCTGCATGGATGTCTCAATCAGTCAGAGGGCAGTACGCAGCAACTCTGCTGCGGAAAGCACTGCTTACCGGAGACCCTTCTGCGTTGGAATACGCCAAACGTATCGTGGCTGCTAAAGGTCGCGATTGGCTTTTCCGCCCGACAGCCTAGTCCGTACCCGAACGTAATGAACGCCAAACACAGCCCGAACGACATGCCAGATCTACAACCCGATACCAAAAATTCAGCTTGGCGACGAATTGGAACCGTTGTCGGAAATACTTCCACTAACAGTTTCAATTTCATTCTCCGGAGTTTCCAAGCGAAACTCGGTGACATTGTCGCAGCACGTCTTGATGTTCCTGACTCTGACCATGTCGGAACAAGAAAAGTCGTTGTCTGGGGAAGAATTACAGGGATTGGTCGTTTCAATCCGTTTTTCCCTGCTGAGGCAGCACAGGAGCTAGCTGAAGAAAATATCAAGTTCCTAGACACTGTACTTTCGAACAGCAGGGATCATCTTGAGGCGGAAGTACTGATACTCGGCAGCACTACTGGAGAAGGCGGTCAGCATTTGGATTTATCTCCATTGACCTATCCCGTTCAACCATCAAGCGAAGTTCTTTACCCTCCACCTGGCGCAATCAAATCGCTACTAACCGGGAAAGATATCGAGAAAGCCCCTCTCTACATCGGAACACTCATCGCACGAAACGATGTAGAAGTTGATTTGTCAGCAAAGCACATTGTCTCAAGGCACTTGGCCATCCTTGCCATGACCGGGGGAGGAAAAACGGTAGCAGCACGCAGAATCATTCGGGAGCTTATCGAGGTGCGTTATCCCTTGGTGATCTTCGATCCTCACGGTGACTACCTGGGACTGTTTGAAAAACGCCATCTTTTTGAGAACTCTGACATAAAGATCTTCTACCCTCGGATAACGGTCACTGAAGACAACGTACCGGTGATCATCGACATGGTCACCAAGATGGGGGCAAAGCTCACCGATCCACAACAGCACTTATTTTACTACTTGGTCGGCAGGCTAACACCTAGACTGAGGAATGACTGCTCTGCTGTTCAGTTCCTACAAGATCTTGCCGATGTTGCGAACCAGCAGCGAGTCCCCAAAGATGAGAAACCGGAAGAGATCCAGGATATCAAGGATCAGACAATTGGTGCCGTTGTCAGAAACCTGAACTTGGTCAGGCAACGACTCGAACAGATGGAACGCAACAACGAGCGGCTCAGGAACACACTGAAAGCCTACAAGTTCGAGGAAATGCCCGACCCATCAAATGCCCCAGAGAAAATCGTTAGCCCTGGTCAGGTATCAATTTTCTATTTGGCAGGCTATGACCACCTGACTCAAAGCACCATTGTATCGATTGTCCTCGAACACCTCTTCTCTCATCGGGCAACACTCTCCAATGAGATCCCCCCTTTTCAAGCGGTGATAGAAGAAGCTCACAATTTCATTCCCAGCAGAGCAGAAGGGAGAGATAGCACCCCTTCTCTCCCGACTATTAGAAAGGTAATCACTGAGGGGCGGAAATTCGGAACGGGCTTGCTGATAATTTCCCAGAGACCTTCACGACTAGATGAAACAACTCTTGCACAATGCAATAGCTTCCTCGTCCTGCGGTTAGTTAACCCCAAAGACAAGAGCTTCGTTCGATCAGTAATGGAGAACCTTTCTGACTCAGACGCCAATATCCTGCAGACATTCGGACCAGGGCAAGGGCTGGTCAGCGGACAAGCCGTCAAGTTTCCACTGCTGGTCAAGGTCAAGTTTGATGAGGACCTTGTAAGTGAAGCTATTGGAGATGAAGACTTCATTGATGCCGCAGCAGCATGGGAACCCAGTGAAAATCAAGTAGCGAGGAGTAAAGCTGAAGAATTCGTCGACGATATTAAAGGCGTAGACCAGCCCGATCAGGACACAAGCTCCCGCCGCCGAAGGAGAAAGCTAAGACCGGGTAAGCGAGGCTGAGCAAGCAGCCTAGCTCTCGATGATACTGTTCTCCTGCGCGAGCTGAACTGCCTTCAGCGCATAGTGGATCTGCTTGTTCGACGGATCCTTCTTCCAGCCCGAGTGCGCCATCTCACTAAGCGTATGTGCCACGCCGCGCTCGACGTAGGTCAATTTGCCGGTAGCTAGGCCCCAGTATGCAATTCGTGCCCAGGTAGCTGCAGGTATATCCTTGACCTCTTCCAACGATTTTCCTCTTTGTTTTTCCAGGGGCTCCAAACTCGGATCGTTTTGAGCCTCATAGGAGTCATCTTCTCTATTCTCGAAATTGGTTTCCGGTAGCGTATCTGCTGGGAAATCGAGTTTCAGGTTCCGAACGCCTTGCCAACAATCGTCTTTCTTGCACCATTCCGAAACGTTGCGCCCTTCGGCGGAATCGACCAGCTGTTTGTAGATCAAATGGCACCACGCTTCGAATAAGTTGCTCAACTCGCCAGAAATGCTTTGTTTAAGCCATACAACATCAAAATTCAGCTGCCCTGACACTACATGGGAAAGATAAGAGACCATGTAGGCGACGATATTCGCTTTGTACGAATAGCCAGCCTTGCGGACAGTCTTGTCTGCCGCACGAAATACTAGGCATTTTGAAACGGCCTCCCTGAAGAATGCTTCGTCAGGTTCCCAGTCAGGAGGAAAAAGGTCGCCCAACTCTTCCATGAAGATTGAAAAATTTTTTTGAGCCCCGCGACTTACCGTCTGGGGGCGCCCAAGCCACGCCATCAAGTATTTAGCTAGGTCAGTTTTGGAGAAACGCTTGCTGGTTGGTAGCTCCTTCTTGATTTCTCGTAACCGAGCCGGAGTTGTGCCTAGTCGACCGATTTCGACTTGATAGGAACCACGTGCACGCTCATAAAACCACCGCTGCTGCTCGCCAGGGCACCAAACGGACTGACTTAGCTGCTCCAGTCTTATGTGAAACTCGTGGTTGGCTGAAAGGTCCGCAACCTGGATGACGTTCTGAGTATTTGAGTGCTTGGATATCAAAGGGACAAACTCAGACAACTTGTCTACCTGAACCAGAGTCAGTTTCATCGGCACGAAGACTTTCGACACGTCAAGCTTCATGTTTTTTGCCGCTCGATGAATTGAAGCCGTTGTCTGCCCACCATTGACTATCTGAAGCCCGCGTATACGGTGAATTACATCCTCCCCATGCCAGTTGCTGGTTTCAATCTCATCAGCAGTTGCCGCCAAGCCGTTGTTGTAAGCCATGAACCGCTCGGGCTCGCCTTTCAATGTTTCCAGAATTCCTTTGTTGACCTTGCCACGTGCCTGCAAGAAAGACCTCACATTGAACTCAAGTAGCTGTGGCCCGTACTTGTCATATAGGTCGAACAACAAGGTGCCGGGCATGATTGTCAGATACGTCTGATATTCCGCTGGAATGGGACGCATTTGAAGGCAACTGAGAGGCCGCCCTAAATATTCAGAGAAGTCGATGTCGATGTCGGGACGGGTGGAGCCAGATTCGACAATTCTCTGCAGGCGCTTGATATCGTAGAGTTCAAAAGAAACTGGCGTGTCTTTTATTACTAGGGGATCAACAGCATCGGCTTTTACTAACCCATTGGTGAACAGCAACACTTGGACATTTTCAATTTTCGCGAGCTTGTCGTAAATATCTGTTGCAGCATCGAGTGTCTCCCGGCTTTCAGAAAAGCGATCTATTCGATTGTGGACTATGTGATCGAAAAAGCGTGCACCTTGAGAACACACCTTGCGCAGATCCGGGGTTGAAATAACCGTAAGTTCATCAGCTGGCACTGAATATCCGATGAACAGGTTTAGGTCCAGTCCGTCATGTTGCAGCTCGAACGCAGAGATTCTGCATCGATTCCGTCCCGTCAAGTCCTCGTGCGGACACATAATTGGGTTAAAATTAGACCCGCTGTCGTCTAAATAGCTTAAGTAGAGTTCAACCAGCGTTGATGCACGCCGAGCCTCTGGCGACCCTTGAACATCGTCAGGCAAATATTCTTCAAGATCCTTGTTGAAAGCGTTTAAAAATCGCTGAAGTTCTTGGTTAGACGCCATTGAGCGGACATCTCCGTATGTGCTGATAAGCTAATCAGTATAACTTGAGGACAACTCATTTCCGGGGTGCTTCCGATAGGGCCCGGTTGCACTCGTGTCAATGCAAAGTTGTTCACGATCAATCAGAATAGACGTTCACGTTCGGCCAGAATACACGTCAAATTGGGTTAGGTTCTTCATTGTCGCATTGCTTCGCATACGACTCGCTTGTCGTTGGGGGGGCAGCGAGAGGTCTAGCTTGATTTGCTGCAGACGAAATCGTTGTCTTCCACATTGCCTATGTCTCTAGCTCTGCTAAATCCGCAGAAAATTTACTTTGGGCAACGCTTCTGGCCGAACCTTTTTTTGGGCGATGGCTCAAAGGGTTAGGCGTCAAAATGTCTCTCAAATTAACGAGTTATCGTTGGAATGGGGCTCATTATCCATGGGAGACAGGGTGTTAGGAATATGCGCGGAGTGGAAATGGGGCTCACCGACATTCGCGGCGGTCGCTTTTGACAGTTGTAGACATCCTTCGGATCGATTGTTGGTTTCGATCCGTCGGCGAAGCGGCGATTTGATGTCCTGTTGAAGGGCGGGCTGCGCTTTGTACGATCTGCAATGGATCTCGAACGTACGGCAAATCTGCCGGTCACCGGCGTACCTACACTGACCTCGTCACATCAACGAATAGACGAGGACGACAGGATGAATCCGCAAACTCAGCATTTGGTCATCGGCGCTACTGGCAAGACCGGTTCCCGCGTATTGAAAGGCCTCCGGGCGCTCGGCTTTGCGCCCAAAGGGGCGAGTCGCAATGGCGACGTGGCGTTCGATTGGGACGATCCGACGACCTGGATAACGGCACTCAACGGCATCGACGCCGTTTACCTCACCTATTATCCGGACTTGGCGGTCGCAAAAGCGCCCGAAGACATCTCGAAGTTTTGTGCATTGGCGAAAATGAAAGGGGTCAAGCACATCACGGTACTCTCCGGTCGTGCCGAGCCAGCCGCACAGGTTTGTGAAAACATTATCAAGCAGTCCGGTATCGGCTGGACTGTCATAAGGGCATCCTGGTTCGATCAGAACTTCAGCGAGGGTCTTTTCCGTCAGTTCGTGATGGATGGCAAGATCGCACTGCCCGTCACCGACATTACCGAGCCGTTTGTCGACATCGACGATATTGCGGAAATCGCCATCGCTTCACTGACCGATGAAAAGCACGCTGGGCAGCTGTACGAAGTCACTGGTCCCGATCTGATCAGCTTTGGCGATATCGCCGACAAATTTACCAGGCACCTGAACAGAAAGATCCACTTTGAATCGATCTCACTGGCCGAGTTCGAACGCCGACTGAATCAATCCGGGGTGCCACAGGGCGTTATCGAAGCACTCGTTTACCTGTTCGGCGAAGTACTCGATGGCCGTAGTGAATCCACCACAGACGGTGTAGAAAGGGCTTTGGGGCGGCCTGCAACCGGCTTCGACGAGTACATTCGGCGCAACCGTCAGTTTTTCGCAACGGCGGCTCGATCATGAGTTCCCCAATCTTTCAATCGATCGAGTCTCTCATTCAGCTCTCGATGGTCATGATGGTGGGACTGTATTTTGTCTTCTCCAATGCCATCATGCCGTCACTCAAGCAGATGGAATCCGGCGCTGACGTAATGGCCGAGATCAACAAGGTCATTCTCAACCCAGTATTCATGGCGGTATTTATGCTGTCGGGTATCGGCTCACTCTACCTAGTGCTTGTGGCCGACGGTTTGCTGGCAATCAGTGGCGCGGTTTTCCTGATAGGAACCACTCTGGTAACTATGATAAAGAACGTACCGTTGAACAATGAGCTGAGAGATGCAGGCGAGGAGCGTTGCCAAGTCTGGCAGCACTATCTTCGTACATGGGTGTTCTGGAACCATGTCCGCACCGTCTCTGCCGTGATTTCAGGACTGCTACTGGTGGTTTGATGTTGCGTCAGTCGCGCTGTGCTAAAAAGCGCGTATTGGAGCTGGGTCTGTTTTGCCCGTGGAGAAGGGGCCAAGCGCCCCTGACTTTGACAAGAAGTTCAGGCCGTCAGGCAATTAACCGAGAAGAGGCTAGACATGTCGTTTGATTACAAGAGACGAGTGGCTACGCAAATCGCGGATCACCCAATTGGGAAGTTGCTCGATGGCTTGCGAATGGAAAGTGCGTTTTACACGAGTTCGACGTTGATGCGCCCATGGGGAATGGTCATGCCGCCGATGTCCAACTGCATGATGTATCACATTGTGCTGGAAGGCGCTGCAGAGTTTCGCATTGCAGATTCTGTGTTTCGCTTGGAAGAAGGGGGCTTCGTGCTGTTCCCGAAGGGCGAGGGGCATGTGGTGTCTGACGGTCAATGCAAGACGATCGTTCCGCTCGCCGAGTTGCCTATCGAGAGTGTTACCGAGCGCTATGAAACGCTGACCTTTGGTGGCAGCGGCGAGGTAACCCGGATGGTGTGTGGTGCCATGTTGTTTCAGCACCCGCTTGCCATCAAGCTGCTCGGCATACTGCCTCCTTACATTACGATCCATCCCGATTCAAAAGACTCCGTCAATATCGTGACTAATGTGGCGGCCTTGCTCAAATCCGAGTCAGAAACGATTTCCGTTGGGGCAGAAGCAGTTATTTCTCGCCTTGCCGATGTCCTTGTTGTCGCTGCTATGCGTCAGTACTTGTCTGAACTCGATGAGTCAGAAACCGGATGGCTTACCGCCCTCCAGGATGATCGCATCGGAAAATCTCTCAAACTAATCCACGACCAACCAAGCAAGCACTGGTCGCTGGAAGAACTGGCGATTGCCGTTGGCATGTCAAGGACCAGCTTCGCCACACAGTTTAAGAAGCTGGTCGGCAATTCGCCCATGGAGTATTTGACTGAGTGGCGTATGTCGCT
>MWSE01000058.1_pt1 | contig 41411 bp, 45 predicted proteins | sample 1021931 | NCBI WGS metagenome assembly MWSE01 (sample SAMN06338154, study PRJNA374545) | mollusc metagenome | biome: marine bay; material: sediment; isolation source: gill 28 cm from animal B | host: Kuphus polythalamius | place: Philippines: Mindanao | collected 2011-09-12 | reverse complement strand
GTGCCCGGATCGACAATCACGCGCACGCCTTCAAGCTCGCGCACATTGTCGTCGTCGTTCAATTGATCGGTGAAGGTCATGCCGAAGCTGATGCCGCTACAGCCACCCGGCGTGGCAAAAACACGGACACCTTCGATGTTGTCTTCAACCTGGCCGAGCAACTCGGCCATCTTGCCCTGGGCCGGTGTGGTCAGGGTCAAATCGCTCTCGGTAAGTACCGCATGCGTCATATTCATTCACCTGCTTCAAGGCTACAAACTGGAGATAGGTCGGCAGTCTACCATTGCGGTGTCGACTTTTCAGTACAGCCGATCCCGCGCAGAAAGTGAGTATAGATGACGCTCGGCGTCCACCACATGCTGCCCCCAGTGTTTGCAGAACCCGGCTCGCCACCTGCCCAGGGTCCGGTCTGCGTCCTGCGAGCCCTCGATGCGAGTCAGGCCGTTCTTGAGCTCGCAATAGATGTCGGTCAGGTCGTCGGCAAGACTGCCGCTCATTTCCTGACGATCGGGCGTCACGTCGTACTCCATCCAGTAGGGGTCCAGGTCTCCCAGCAGGCGGTGCAAGCGGCTGAACAGCTCAAAGCGCTGGTCCAGATCAACCGCCGGATCGAAGCTGCCTTCATCGATCGGCGCGAGCGCCGTCATCGCAGCGTGCAGGCGGGGAAGCAATTCATTGATCTTGGCCAGAGGTGCGCGATCACCTTCCTGCAAGCCCTCGACAAGCTCGCAGTAACGGCGCGCGATGATGAGAAGATCCTGTGTTTGTGGCGACATGGCCCCTCCACGGAGGTACGGCTTTCAGGCAACAAGGCACCCGGCCGCAAGTTATTGTTTTTGCAGCATTTGGTACACAATGGACTGACTAAAGTGTAGTCGAGATTTGCCTTCGGCAAAGGCCCACGGCATGTAAAAAGTGAGCAAGCCGCAAAAATGTGAACACAAACAAGCGGCTAAATTTGCGGCGCGCCGCTGCGTCAGATTTCCACCAGTTCGAAATCGTCTTTGCCGGCGCCGCATTCCGGGCATTTCCAGTTTAGTGGGATGTCATCCCACTTGGTGCCGGGTGCAATACCCTCGTCCGGCAGCCCCTTGGCTTCGTCGTAAACAAAACCGCAGATCACGCACATATACGTCTTCATAGTTGTTGTCGTTTCCTCTTTATCGATCATACAAACGGATCTGGGGGTATTCTGCCAGATCGCCGGCGATTGATGACCGGCTGGCAGTCGGGTTTGGCGCCTCTGCCGCGGTTGGAGCACGCGGCTGATACAATCGCCGCCCCATGCAACGCACCCCGATCATCCTCTGCATTGGCGGTCACGACCCGAGCGGCGGCGCCGGTATCCAGGCCGACATCGAAACGGCCGCTGCGCTCGGCGGACGCGCGATGACGCTGGTCACCGCCTTGACCGTTCAAGACACCAAAAACATTCATTCCATCGAACCGACGCCACCCGACGTGCTGCGCCGGCAACTGGCGGTGCTGCAGGCCGACGTGGCCTTCGATGCGATAAAGATCGGCCTGATCGGCGATCCCGGTTTCGTGCCGCTGCTGGCTGAGTTGCTTGCCGGTTTTGCAGGGCCGGTCGTCGTCGACCCGGTGCTGGCGGCGGGTGGCGGATTCGACCTGGACGGCGGACGCGATCTGGCCCAGGCCATTCGCCGCGATCTGCTGCCGCACACTACGCTGCTCACCCCCAATCGCGCCGAAGCTCGGCGCCTGACCGGTATAGACGACCCGCAAGGTGCCGCCGAGCAGCTGCTGAGCGATGGGGTATCCGCCGTATTGCTGACCGGCGCCGACGAGGCCGAGTCCGACCAGGTCGACAACCTGTTGCTTTGCAAAGGCGCCGCAACGCGTACCTATCGCTATCCGCTGCTGCCGCACCGCTACCACGGGTCTGGCTGCACACTCGCCAGCGCCTGCGCGGTGCATCTCGGGTTGGGGATGCCACTGGACGACGCTGTGGAGAAAGCACAGGCATTTACCTGGCAGGCACTGCAACGCAGTAACCAGGTCAGCGACGGTCAGTGGTTGCCGACGAGAACACGATGAAGCAGAAACTGCGCGGACTGTACGCAATCACCGAAAACCGGCCACTCGGTGCCGACCGACTCGCCGTGCGCGCCGAGGCCGCCATCGCCGGCGGCGCACGCATCATCCAGTATCGCGACAAGTCGAGCGACGTGGATCGGCGGCTGACCGAAGCACAGGCCTTGAAAAGCGTCTGCGACCGACATGGCGCGCTCTTGCTGATCAACGACGATGTCGATCTGGCGGCTGCCGTTGGTGCCGACGGCGTTCACCTCGGCCGCGAAGATCTGCCGTTGACCAAGGCCCGCGAACGCCTGGGCGCCGATTGCATCATCGGCGTCTCGTGCTACAACCAGTTCGAACGCGCCGTCGCGGCCGCGGCACAGGGCGCCGACTATGTGGCATTCGGTAGCTTCTACGCCTCGCCGACCAAGCCGGATGCAGTACGCGCTGAACTCGGCCTGCTCGAGCGCACGCGGCGCGAACTGGGCCTGCCCATGGTTGCGATCGGCGGGATAAGCCCCGAGAATGGCGCGGCCTTGGTACACGCCGGCGCCGACATGCTTGCCGTGATCAGCGCGCTGTTCGCCAGCGACGACATCCGCCGCGCCGCCGAGGCATTCGCCCGATGTTTTGACACCAGCCAGGAGGCCGCGCCATGAGTGCCGCAGACGACCGCTTCGAACACGCCCAACGCCATATCCCGGGAGGCGTCAACTCGCCGGTACGCGCGTTCAAAGGCGTGGGCGGAACGCCGGTATTCATCGACAGTGCCGGCGGCCCCTACCTGTTCGACCCCGACGGCAAACGCTACATCGACTACGTCGGATCGTGGGGACCGATGATCCTCGGCCATGCCCATCCAGAGGTTATCGAGGCGGTTTCCGATGCGATCTATCGCGGCCTGTCATTCGGCGCGCCCACCGAGCTGGAAACCCGCATGGCCGATCGTGTCTGCGAACTGGTGCCGTCGATCGAGCTGGTGCGCATGGTGTCTTCCGGCACCGAGGCGACGATGTCGGCGATCCGCCTGGCACGCGGCTTCACCGGGCGCGACAAGATCGTCAAGTTCGAGGGCTGCTATCACGGCCATTCCGACTCCTTGTTGGTCAAGGCCGGCTCCGGTTTGCTGACCCTGGGCGAACCGTCGTCACCCGGCGTGCCCGCGGCACTTGCCGAACACACCATCACGCTGAGTTATAACGATCTCGACCAGGTGCGCGATGCCTTTGCCGAGGCCGGCGATCAGATCGCCTGCATCATCGTCGAGCCGGTGGCCGGCAATATGAACTGCATCCCGCCGCAACCGGGCTTTCTGCAGGGGCTGCGCGAGGTCTGCGACCAGCACGGCACGGTCCTGATCTTCGACGAGGTGATGACCGGTTTCCGCGTCGCCCTCGGTGGCGCGCAGGCGGTTTACAACGTCAAACCGGACCTGACCACGTTGGGCAAGGTGATTGGCGGCGGCATGCCGGTCGGGGCATTCGGCGGCCGACGCGACATTATGGAAAAAATCGCGCCGCTCGGTCCCGTCTACCAGGCTGGCACGCTCTCCGGCAATCCTGTGGCCATGAGCGCCGGGCTGAAGACGCTCGAGCTGATCGCGATGCCCGGCTTCTTCGACCAACTCGGCGCCAAGGTCGACAAGCTGGTCGCCGGCATGCTGGAGGCTGCCGGCAAGGCCGGCATCCCGATGACCGAAAACCACGTCGGCGGCATGTTCGGCCTGTTCTTCACCGATCAAGACAAGGTCACCGATTTCGCCGGCGCCACGGCGTGCGATCAGGAGCGCTTCAAGGCGTTCTTCCATGCCATGCTCGAGCATGGCGTTTATCTCGCACCGTCGGCGTTCGAGGCCGGCTTCGTGTCGGCCGCACACACCGACGACGACATCGCTGCGACCATCGCTGCGGCCGAATCGGCCTTCGCCTCACTGAGTTGATGTCACCTGCTTGAGCGAATGGTTCTCTGAACTGCTGGTCTGGATCGAGCACAACCCATCGTATGCCGGCTGGGTCGTGTTCGGTGTGGCGTTGGCCGAGTCGCTGGCCGTGGTCGGCGTCATTGTTCCCGGGGTCGTGATCCTGCTCGGCGCCGGCGCGCTGATCGGTGCCGGTGTGCTGGATTTCTGGAGCATGTGCCTGTGGGCGGTGATCGGCGCGATCATCGGCGACGGCCTGAGTTACTGGCTGGGGCACCACTTCGAGTATGTCACCACACGCTGGCGCTGGTTCCGGCTACACCCCGATCATCTGCAGAAGGGCATCACCTTCTTTCAGAAGTACGGCGATATCAGCGTGGCGTTGGGACGCTTCTTCGGACCGATCCGCGCCATCGTGCCCTTGGTTGCGGGTTTGATGCGCATGCCGCCGAAACGCTTCTACATCGCCAACATCCTGTCAGCACTCGTCTGGGCGCCGGCGTACCTGACACCCGGCATCATCCTCGGCGAAATGGGCGAGCAAGGCGACTGGCGCTACCTGCTGTTTCCGGTCGCCGCGATCAGCATTATCGTGGTCGTGTGGATGCTATGGCAGTGGTGGCCAAGGAGACGCTGACTCAGGCGTTGAAGCTGCTGCCATCCGGGTGAACGAGTTCTTCGAGCCGCCGCAAACGGGCAATGCTGTCGGGTAGCTCAAACATCTCCTGCTTGCTGGCAAGGGGCAACGGCAACAGTTCGATCAGCCGACCGGCCACATGGTTGGCGCTCGGTTTTTCCCTGATCAGGCGATCGAACGGCGGGCCGACCTGCGGCAACAGATCGTTGAGCATCTGCGCCATCCATTCGAGTTGCTCGGGAATCTCCTGTTCCGGTTCCGGCGGTCGGCGAACGATCTCGGCGCGTTGCAGCTGATCGTGTTCGACCGTTACCTCACCCAGCGTAAACATCTGCTCGCCTTCGCACAGCAGACCGAGCAAGCCGTCTTCATGTTGTTCCCAATCGATAATTTTGGCGACGGTCCCGCGCGGCATCGTGGTAGCAATACCGCCGGCTTCGACACCGTCGACAATCGATGCCACGGCGAACGGCGTTTGATTACGCAGGCATTCACTCACCATGCGCAGGTAGCGCGGCTCGAAGATCCGCAGCGGCAACAAGCCGCCGGGAAACAGCACGATATTCAGTGGAAACAGCGGCAGTTTTTCGATTTCAACACGATCGATATCAGCAATCATCGCCCCAACGTTCGCTCAACGAGTGTGCCACGTCCAGGTGATCGAGTATCCGTGCGACCATGAAATCAATCAGGTCGTCGACCGTCTTCGGTCGAAAGTAAAAACCGGGATTGGCGGGCATGATAATCGCCCCTGCCTGCGCCAACCGTTGCATGTTATCCAGGTGAATCGTCGTGAACGGCGTTTCGCGCACCACCATGATCAGTTTGCGCCGTTCTTTCAGCGCGACGTCTGCCGCTCGGTCGATCAAGTTATCGCAGATACCGTTGGCAACTGACGCCAGCGTACCACTGGTGCATGGACAGATCACGACCGCCTCGGGCGGATTCGAACCACTCGCAACCGGCGCCGTCCACTGCTGTCGACCGAACACCTGCAACTGGCCTGCGGGCGCATCGAAGTGCGCCGAAAGGTATTGCTCGATCTCTTCAGGCCGACCGGGAAGCTGCAGGTCGGTTTCCATATTCGTCACCACTTGTGCCGCCTGCGAGACCATCAGGTACACATGGCGATCGGCGGCCAGCAGGCACTCGACCAGGCGCAGGCCGTATTGAATACCGGATGCGCCGGTAAAAGCGACTGCGATGGGAGACATGCTTGAGCTCATAGCGCGATTTAAGCACGAGCGGACTGCAGACTGGACAAAAAAACGAAAATCGCGGCCCGTCTGCCGCGTGGATGCCCAGGACAACTGCGGCAATGGCGAACCAAGATGGGCCGGTTACGTACTGCGCACGCGCATCGCAGACACCAACACCCCAACCGCGGGTCAGGCGTTTGCCAGCGCGTCCAGCAAACGCTGGTGGATGCCTTCGAAGCCGCCGTTGCTCATGACCAACACCTGGGTACCGGGGGTTGCCGCCGCCGAAACCTGCTCAACGATGTCCTGCGTCGTTACGCACACATGCGAGCGCCCGCCGAGCGGTCGCAGCACGCTGGCGGCATCCCATGCCAGGTCTTCCGGCGAATACACCCATACTGCGTTTGCGGCGAGCAGCGCATCGGCCAACTGGGCGCTGTGCACACCCAGACGCATGGTGTTCGATCGCGGTTCGAGCACGGCGATGATGGGGGCATCGCCGACCTGTGCACGCAAACCCTCCAACGTGGTCTTGATCGCCGTTGGGTGATGCGCGAAATCGTCATACACGCGTACGCCGTTGACTTCGCCACGCAACTCCATGCGTCGCTTGACGTTTTCGAACGCGTTCAACGCCTCGATGCCGACTCTCGGCGGCACACCCGCGTGGCGTGCCGCTGCCAGCGCGGCGAGCGCATTGCTGACGTTGTGCCGACCGGTCAGCGACCAATCGACACGCCCGACGTTTTCCGTCTCGCATATCACATTGAATGCACTGCCGTCCGCCGCACTGTCGGTGACATGCCAGTCGGCCTCGTAATCCGGGGCGAAATGCTCGACCGGTGTCCAACATCCCATGTCGAGTACGTCATGCAGGTTGCCGTCGTCCAACGGAGAAATGATCAGGCCGTTGCCGGGAACCGTGCGCAACAGGTGATGAAACTGCCGCTGGATTGCCTCGAGGTCTTCGAAGATATCGGCGTGATCGAATTCGAGGTTGTTCAGTATCAGGGTGCGCGGCCGGTAGTGAACGAACTTCGAGCGCTTGTCGAAGAACGCCGTGTCGTACTCGTCGGCCTCGACCACGAAGAACGGCGACTCACCCGCGCGCGCCGAGATGCCGAAATTCTGCGGTACGCCACCGATCAAGAACCCCGGTTTGAGGCCGGCGTGCTCGAGAATCCACGCGAGCATGCTCGCGGTCGTGGTCTTGCCATGGGTTCCGGCTGCCGCCAGTACCCAACGATCCTGCAACACGTTCTCCGCCAGCCACTGCGGACCTGAGATGTAGCGCAGGCCTCGCTCGAGCATGAACTCAACTGCGGCGTTGCCACGCGACATGGCGTTGCCGACAACGACCTGGTCGGGTGGCGGGTCCAGATGCGCCGGCTCGAAACCCTCCATCAATTTGATGCCGGCTGCTTCGAGCTGTGTGCTCATCGGCGGATAGACATTGGTATCCGAACCCGAAACGTCGTGACCGAGCTGGCGTGCAATCAGTGCAATACCACCCATGAACGTGCCGCAGATACCGAGGATATGGATTTTCATCGAGGGCCTAGTTGGGAACCACTGGTGGGAAAACCTGAAAGATCATGACCTGTGAGAACAAGGTATAGCCAAAAATCAAAACGATGCCGGCTGCCAGCGGCACACCGATCGCGTGTCGGATCACGTGCCCGACCGCCACGTGGATCCAGATCATCAGGGCCAGATCGACAACCGCCTGAAGGTCTGGCACCTGAAGTGCCACGCTCAACCGGTCCACCGTAAACGAAACTACGCCGACCAGCACCGTCAGTCCCATCACCGCCGTCGCCGTCTGCAACCAGCGCGGCGCATGCCCGGTGATCTGCAGCAACGCGAACAAAAACAGCATCGTCAACGCCAGGTCCATCAGGTTGGCGCCGAGCGCGGCCTCGTAACCACCGAGCAACTCGCCCAGCAGCAATGTGCCGAATAGCGTGCTTACGATCGACAGCAGGACCAAAAGCGCCGGCGAAGGCGGCAGGTCCTGCGGCTTGTTTCTCAGCAAGGCCATGCGAACAAAGAACTCAATCAGCGCGCCCATTCAACGGATTCTCGTTCGGTTCATGGCGCTATCTTACCTTGCGCAACGGCCATGGTGCTGTGCGGGGTGTTATCCTTGCCGCAGTACAGGAAACTTTCATGCAAGAACTCTTCGTCGACACCCCCGAGCAGTTGCAATCGCTGTCCGACATGCTGCGCGGCAGTGAATGGATAGCCCTCGACACCGAATTCATTCGCGAGAAAACCTACTATCCGAAGCTGTGTCTGTTGCAGGTAAGCAACGGCGAGGTCGCTGCCTGTGTCGACCCGCTTCGGCTGGACGATCTCACGCCGTTGCTCGATATCCTGTATGACGGCAGCATCCTCAAGGTGTTGCACGCCGCGCGTCAGGATCTGGAGATCTTTCTGCACGATTATCAGCGCCTGCCCATGCCGGTGTTCGACACCCAGCCGGCCGCGGCCCTGCTCGGTCACGGCGACCAGATCGGTTACGCCAATCTGGTCAAACAACTGTTGGATATCGACCTGCCGAAAGATCAGTCGCGTACCGACTGGTCGCAACGCCCGCTCGACCCACAGCAACAGCGCTATGCCTTGGACGATGTCGTCTATCTCGGTCAACTCTACGTACACATGCGCGGCCACCTGTTCGATAAGGAGCGCCTGCAATGGCTGGCGGCCGATTTCGCACCGCTGACCGATCCGCAAACCTACTACCCCGATCCCGACACCATGTGGCAACGGACCAAGGGCAAGCAGATGTTGCGCGGTCGGCAGTTGGCCGTGTTGCAGAAGCTGGCCGCATGGCGGGAGAACAGGGCGCGACAACGCGACCTGCCGCGCAAGTGGATATTGAAAGACGAAGTGTTGGTCGAACTGTGTCGCCGCATGCCACGCGACGCCGCGGGCCTGTCGAAGATCCGCGGCCTGGAGCCGGCGCAGATCCGGCGTGAAGGCGACAACCTGATTGCGATGATCAGCGAGGCGGCAGACCTGCCGCGCGAACAATGGCCGAAGGACAAGGGACGTCCCAAACCGCTCAGCGGCAACCAGGAAGCGATGGTCGACCTGTTGAGTGCAGGCTTGCGCCTGATCGCAGATCACCACCAGCTGTCGCCGCAGGCGATTGCAACGCGCAAAGATCTCGAAAAGCTGGTGCGTGGAGAAGCCGACTGCGCGGTCAACGAAGGCTGGCGTCAGTCGCTGGCGGGCAAGACGCTGAGCGCCCTGATGCAAGGCGAACAGCAACTGCGGTCGGTCGACGGCAGATTGGAACTGGTGGCCGCACCCGGCTGAATCAGCCGATCACCCGGTTGATACGCATAACGAACGGTACTTTTTTCAGCCGCCGGATGATGTGCGCAAGGTGCTTGCGCCCGCGTACCGACACCACGAACCGCAGGCTGGTGCTCAAACCGTCGCGTTCCTCGCTGCGTACGTCCTCGATGTTCGAGCCTTCCTCGGCGATCAGCGACGCAATCGTCGCCAGCATGCCGCGCTGATTGCCGGCATCGATACGGATCGTGGTCGAAAACTCGCCGTCGATCTCTTCCGCCCACTGCACGTCGAGCCAACTCTGACCCTGGCGACGGAAATCGCCGAGATTCGGGCAGTCATGATGATGCACGACCAGACCGCGGCCGGGACTGAAGATGGCGACCACCGGATCGCCCGGGATCGGCCCGCAGCACTTGGCGAAACTGACCACCATGCCTTCGGTGCCCTTGATCGTCAGGGAACCGGCCGCCGCGCCCTCGGCGCTCGGCTGGTCTTCGCTGGCGATCAGCAGGCGGGCAACCAGCTTGGCCATGCGGTTGCCGAGTCCGACCTGCTCCAACAGATGGTCGAAATTATCCAACCCGATCTCGGCCAACACCCTGTCGGTATCGTCCTGCGTGATCTGCTCCAGGCTCGCACCCAAGGCGTCGAGCTCACGTTCGAGCAGGCGGCGGCCGAGCTCGATCGCCTCTTGTTGCTCTAGTCGTTTCAGGAATGAACGGATCGTCGCCCGCGCCTTGCCGGTAACGACGAAATCCAGCCACGCAGGATTCGGCCGGCTGTTGGGGTTGGTGATGATCTCCACCGTTTGTCCATTGCGCAGCTGCGAACGCAACGGCGCCAAGCGACGGTCGATACGCGCGGCGACACAGCGATTGCCGACGTCGGAGTGAATCGCATAAGCGAAATCGATGACCGTCGCTCCCTTGGGCAGCACGAAGATCTGCCCGCGCGGCGTGAACACGTAGACCTCGTCGGGGAACAGGTCGACCTTGACGTGCTCGAGGAACTCCATCGAGTTGCCGGAGTCCTTCTGCACCTCGAGCAGGTTGCGCAACCACTCGGCAGCGGTATCCGGCGTCAAGGCGCCACCGGTCGTCTTGTACTGCCAATGCGCCGCGATACCTTCTTCGGCAACGCGGTGCATCTCGCGCGTACGGATCTGGATCTCAATCGGCAGACCATGCGGACCGAACAACACCGTATGCAACGACTGATAACCGTTGGCCTTGGGGATGGCGATATAGTCTTTGAAGCGACCTGGCACCGGCCGATAAAGGTTGTGCACCACGCCGAGCACGCGGTAACAGGTGTCGACCGAATCGACGATGATGCGAAACGCATACACGTCGGCCAACTCGCTCAACGGCAGCTTCTTCTCCAGCATCTTGCGGTAGATGCTGTACACGTGCTTTTCGCGTCCGTAGATCTCGCCGTCGAAGCCTTCCTGCTGCAGGCGACCCCGCAACACCTCTTCGATATTGCTGACGACCTCTTTGCGATTGCCGCGACGCTTGCGTAACGCCGAACGCAGAATGTTGTAGCGCCACGGCCAATGCGCCGCCATGCCGAGTTCTTCGAGTTCGTGGCGGATGCTGTTAATACCCAGGCGATTGGCGATCGGTGCGTAGATATCCAGCGTTTCACGCGCGATGCGTCGCGCCTTGTTCGGCGCCATCACGCCCAGCGTACGCATGTTGTGCAGGCGATCGGCAAGCTTGATCATGATGACCCGGATATCCTTGGTCATCGCCAACATCATCTTGCGGAAGTTTTCGGCCTGCGCTTCGGCACGCGAACGGAACTTGATCTGGGTGAGCTTGCTGACACCGTCGACGAGCTCGGCGATCTCGGGGCTGAACTCGGTCGCCAGTTGCTCCTTGGCGGTTTCGGTGTCTTCGATGACGTCGTGCAGGATGGCGGCCATCAGGCACTGGTGATCCATCCGCATACCGGCAAGGATGCGGGCGACGGCAACGGGGTGGTAGATGTAGGGTTCGCCGGAAAGGCGACTTTGTCCTTCGTGGGCTTCGGCACCGAACAGGTAGGCCCGATAGACCTCTTTAACCTGTTCGATCGGCAGGTAGCGCTCCAGGTAGCTGCATAGATCGCTGATCAGGAATCGTGCGTCTCCTGATTGTCCGTCTATCGCATCGGCGAACGACGGTACAGCGGCAGGCTCAGAACCGGGGGCTTCCACCTTTCAATCTACTCATCGTCATTTCCCAAATCCGCAACGCCCAATTCGCCGGCCAGCGCCGCAGCCAGTTCGTCATCGATCGAGTCGTTGCTCTCTTCGGGCTCGACCATGGTCTCTTCGCTGATCAGGCCTTCGGCGATCTCGCGCAGTGCGACGACGGTCGGCTTGTCGTTTTCCCACGGCACCAGAGGGTCGACGCCATTGACCAATTGCCGCGCGCGACGGCTGGCCAGCAAAACGAGATCGAAACGGTTATCAACGTTGTTCAGGCAATCTTCTACGGTAATTCGGGCCATGGTGTCTCAACATTCCAGGTAAATTCGAGCGCGAACATCAAATTGTATGGTTTTGCCGCCGCTTAGCCAAGCATTGAAGCGAGTTCCGTCGAAAAACGCGCGGCCTGACGTGGCTCTCTCAAACGTTGGGCCACGACAATGGCACGGAGTTCGGCCAGGGCGACGTCGAAATCATCGTTGATCACAAGGTAATCGTACTCGGGAAAGTGCGACAGCTCGCTGCGCGCATCAGCCATGCGGCGTTCGACCACCTCGGGGCTGTCCTGTCCGCGACCGGAAAGCCGTTCGCGCAGGGCCTCGATACTCGGCGGTGCGATGAAGATCGATACCGCCTCCGGAAAGCGATGACGCACCTGCCGCGCACCCTGCCAGTCGATCTCCAGCACCACGTCGGTGCCGCGCGCGAGCTGCTCACGCACCGCGGCTTCGGCCGTACCGTAGTAGTTGTCGAACACCTGCGCATGCTCGAGGAAGGCCCCTTCGCCCACCAACTCCTCGAAACGCTCGACGCTGACGAAGTGGTAGTGAATGCCGTCCTGTTCGCCGGGGCGCATGGCACGCGTGGCGTGTGAAACAGACATGACCAGGCGATCGTCTGCCGGCACCAATTCACGCAGCAGGCTGGTTTTTCCGGCACCTGAGGGTGCGGAAACGATGTACAGGGTGGCGTTGAATGTCGCGGCGTTGTCGGTCATCGAGGTCTCGAAACGGTTGGAAGTACACGGATTCGATCAGCCGTTTCATTATCGGCAATCGCCGCTGGTATGGCGACCTCGACCTGCCCCTGATTTGTCAAAAAGTGGTCAATAAATTGCCCACCCGACGTCACGACTTCGACACCGCGAGGTCACAGCCGTCGGCAAAAATCCCCGGCATCGTGACAACCAGCAGTTCGACGTTTTCACATGCCGACAGCCAGCCTCAGCAACCCCAATTGCCGCGCGGCCTTTCCGGCCGGGCCGCGTGCCGCAAACAGTCAGATCCATCTCAATCTGGCCCACGCCACCTCAGCGGCTTACGCAGACGATACCGCTACGTCTGCCTGGGAACACACACAGGCGAAATCCGGGCGCGCGGTCGTCGTCTGGTGGTTCAACGACGGCAAACCGGGGCACGCCAATCAGTCATTCGGTCTGATCAAGGCACTGTGGCGTCAATACGAGCTCGAGGTGCACGAGTTGGCGCCTCAGTCCACCTTTAACGCCCTCGCTTCGCTGGCGACCGGCGTGTACGCCGACGGCGCCGGCACGCCGCGCATTCGGCGGGCGCATCGTGGTGTTGATGAAGCCCAGCCTGCCGCTTTCGTGGTTCGACGTATGCATCATCCCCGAGCATGACCAAGCCGCACGGCGGGACAATGTGATCACCACGCAGGGCGTGTTGAACGCCATCGAACCCCTAGCGAGCAAGAACCCATCAAAGGGCCTCATTCTGCTCGGGGGCGTCTCGAAGCACTACCGCTGGTGCGATGGTTCGATCATGCGCCAGATCGAGCAGATCATCGCGCAGACACCGCACATTCGCTGGACGATCAGCGACTCGCGACGCACCCCCGAATCGCTGCAGCGTCGGCTGCGCCAGCTCGATGCACCCAACATCGAGTTCATTCCTCACCAATTGACGCCGCACGGTTGGGTGCCGCAGCAGATGCGCGATGCCGCTGTGATCTGGACATCGGTGGACAGCATGTCGATGGTCTACGAAGGCCTGACTTCCGGCGCAGACGTCGGCGTTCTGCAGCTCGAACCGCGTGCGAACAGCCGTATCGTGCGCGGCCTTCGGCAGCTGGAAGGCCTGGGCAGAGTCGTGACCTTCACCCAGTGGCAGCAGTCCAAGGACCTGTCGCGACACGCCGAGCCGCTGAACGAAGCGCAGCGTTGCGCGCAGCAGATTGCCAGCCGCTACCCGGTGGTCGCCCGGCCCGTCTGAACATGCGGCGTGGAGATCCGCGCCGACTGCCCGGTCAGCCGCTAGGCAGCAGATCCAGCAAAGCCCCGGCGTAGCGGTCTCCGGGTGCCTGGGTCAGCGGCCTCAGCATCTCCAAACTCCCCGCACTGGCTGGCAGGCCGTCGCAGGTAACCCGCAGGATGCGCTTGTTGTCGGCTGCTGCACCAAGCGCGTCCTCGACATAGGCGGAATGCCGGATCTTGTGCGGCCGCACGGCGACCGTCGGCTTGCCGCTGGCGACCGCCTCGCTGACCATCGTCAAGCTGTCGCTGGTCACATAGACAACGTCGGCAGCCGCCAGGTACTGCCTCACCACGCTGTGAGGCTGCTCGCCCCACCACACGGCGTTGGACAGCGCGCCCGGATCGATCGACGCTTGCAACAACGCCTCGACGCCTGGGCCGGTGCGCGGCGATGTCGTCAGCAACCAGCGCCAACCATACCGCGCGCGGGTTGCGTTGATCCCGTTTGCCAGCTCGAGCCAGTCGCTTTCGCGAAACACATGGCTGCGGGATGCGCCACCGATCAGTACCGCGGCGGTGCATTCGGTCTCGCCGACCCCGAAGGTGGCCCGGGTCGCATTGCGCGCGAGGTCGAAATCATGCGGCGTTACCCGCGTCACCAGCAGCTCGGTGGGCACCACGTGCGCCGCTCCCGGCTGCGCCACCGGCGTCAACAGCACATCGAACAGACGAGTTGGATACGGCCTGACCTCCCCGAGGTAGACCTGTCGACAGGCGAATCGCTGCCGCAGCCACAGCGCCAGCGGGACAGATCGGCCGCCGCTGGAAATCACCATGTCCGGCCTGCCCGATGGCAGGCGAAGATCGCGATAACAACGCCGGATCAGGCCATCGGGAACGTCGCGGCTTCGGATCACTGCGGTACGCACGACCGTGCGCAGCCAACCGGGCACGACATAGCGCGCCGGCACCACCTCGGAACGGACCTCGACATGACGAGCCAACGCATCGAGCAATCCCAGCGATTGATTCAGGTGTCCACGCCGTCCCTCGTCCAGCACCCAGACCGACAGCGGCTGCGCAGGCGACGCCTGGTTGGGCACGGCGTTCATTCGCGCCAGTGCTCGGCTATCCAGTGCGCCGGCCGGATGGTTTTGTATATCTTCTTATAGGCCTTGGCGGGCCATTCACCACGCACTGCCTGGTGCGGATTGGGCACCCCCGGAAAAGCGACCACTCGAGCCGATTTCGGTAGCGTCGGCGACTGCCAGAACCGCGCAGGCCAACGGGGTACGCAATGGGTCTTGAACAGCACACACCACTCGTCGGGCCAGAACTTCATCGCCTCGACGTTGCGCGAGATGTAGGTCTGCGAGTTGCGGTAGTCGGCCAGTATGGTCGCGCTGTCGCCCAGCAGATTGGCGAGCAGATGACTGTTGTGGCCGACGCGAAAACGATACACCGAAGTATTGCCGATCCCTTTGCCCGCCTGGGTCCAGTTGTGCATGACAACGAAAGGGCTCTCGGGCGAGAAGTCGAAAAAGTCATCGAGGTCGCCGACGACTACAACATCGAGATCGAGATACAGCCAGTCGCCCGTCAGGCCGAACAGTTGCGTTGCAAACAGGCTGACCTTGCGCCAACCGCGGTTGTTGAACGGCACGGGGATATCGACGCTCGGGCAGGGATGACACTCGATCGCTTCGTGGATGCCGCTGCGGTCGTCGGTCAGACAGACAAAGCGGAGGTCGCCACGGCAATGGCGGCGCACCATCGCATACAGCGTGTTGACATAGTCTGCGCCGTACAGGCTGCCCCACTTCATGCAGAGAAACTGTTTCGGCGACGTCGCGTTTGATTCTCCCACCAATTGATCCAGCCCGGCGAAAGCCACAGTTCAATCATCAACAAGAAAGCGCACCAGAAACCTCACGCAGGAACTACGTCGGGGTCGGCGCATAGCAGTGTATGAAGGTCGGGTTAAACAAATTTGACATCGGGCGCGACGATTCCCGGTTCTGTCATATATCCACCCGATTCCCGGTTCTGTCATATATCCACCATATCCTTGCCATCCTCTAGATCCGATGCGGGCGGGACAGATCACCTTGAAGCAGGTCATTTGCATCAAGTGGGGCAATCGATACGGTGCTGAGTATGTGAATCGCCTGTATGCGATGGTTGAGCGCAACATTACGCCGCCGTTCCGCGTCTATTGCTTCACCGACGATGCGCGCGGGATACGCGAAGACGTCACCTGTTTCGACCTGCCCCCCCTGGGATGTCCGACACCTACCAACGCCCCCGGCAAGTGGCGCAAGATTGCCTTGTGGAACCGTGACCTCAATGGCCTGAGCGGTACGGCACTGTTTGTCGACCTGGATGTCGTCATCACGCGTAACCTCGATCCGTTCTTCGCGTTCGGCGATGCCGACGACGTGGTACTGGCGAGAAATCCGATCAAGCCGTTCGAGCGACTCGGCCAGACCTCGGTGTTCCGCTTTCCGATCGGCCGCTATCACCAGCTGTTGGACGACTTTCGCGCCGACCCGCAAACCATCGCCGGGCATTTTCAGTTCGAACAGCGCTATGTGACACAGCGCTGCCCGCGCCCGGTCAAATTCTGGCCGCGCCGCTGGGTGCGGCACTTCCGCCACCACTGCCTCGGACCCTGGCCGTTGCGCTACTTCCGGCCAGCCAGACTGCCGCGCGATGCACGCATGGTGATCTTCCCCGGCAAACCCGACCCGGCCGACGCCCTCGCCGGGCGCTGGTCCGGTGTCGAGCCGCATGTGTCGCGCTTCGAACACCTGCGCCGCGCATTCACCGGCCCCCGATCCGGCAGCTCAGTGCTGCGCCATCTGAAACGTTACGTGATGCCCTCGCCCTGGATCAGCGAACACTGGCGGGAGTAGACGTGCGTTCCGCCGGACCCGCGATGGACAGCCTGGCCGCACCGACCGATAGCAGTCGCGCACAACAGCGGATGCTCGATGTCGGTGCCTGGCTGAGCCTGGCGCCGCTTGTGTACGCCCTGAATCTGCTGTTCTTTGTTCCGCAGGGCGATGACCTGCTGCGCTGGACCTTGCTGCCGGCGGTCATTCTCGGCCTGTACGTGCGTCGGCGCGATGGCAACTGGCGGATAGGCGGCTTGAAACCATTGCTGGTGCCGCTGCTCGTCTACGTCGGCGTACTGCTGGCAGCCTACCTGGCGCTCGGAGGCTTTGCGTCGACGGTACGCGCCTTTGTCTTCGTCTGCCTGTTCCTCTATCTGGCCGCACCACTTCTGCAACCAGCACCGTGGCTGCGCTATGCCGTCATGCTCTCAGGCGTACAGCTCGCCGCCTTCGCTGCCTACCAACACCATGTCGACGGGATCGAGCGCATCGGCGGCTTCACCAACCCCTTGTTCTTTGCGATGTTCGCCTTCAGCGTCGGCAGCCTGAACCTGTTCCTGTCGACGACAGCCACAGCGCGTTGGTCGAGAATTGGTTTCCTGACAGCGATGCTCGGCGCCTTCTATGCGGTCGCCCTGACCCAGAGTCGCGGTATCGCGATCGCCGTGGTTGTCGTCGTACCGTTGTTTATCGCCTGCGTGGCGCGCCAAAGCGCTCGACGCCGCCATGCGGCAGGTTACATGGCCGTCGTCGCCGCCCTCCTGCTGACCGTGCTGGCCGTAGGCGGAATCACCGAACGCTTCCGGCTGGGGCAGGAAAACCTGCAGGTCGCGGGCGAGTCGGCACAGTCATCGCTGGCCGATCAGAAAAACTCCGTCGGCTTCCGTCTGATGATGTGGCGGTTCGCCGTCGACCGGTACCTGCAGCATCCATTGTTCGGCCTGGGCAAACAGGGATTCGAAGACGCCAGGGCCGACTATGTGCAGCAAGGCGCCGTGCATCCGGCCATGCACGAGCTGTTCATCGTCGCCCACACCCACAACCAGTACCTGCAGGAACTGGTGATGCGCGGCATCCCCGGCCTCGCCGCGCTGCTGTTTCTGTTCTGCTCCTGGCTGGCGTTGAGCAGCGATCTGGCACAACAGGCCCGCTGGGCCGGCTTTGCCCTGGCCGGGCTGGTGCTCGGTTTCGCCGTATTCGGCCTGACCGAGGTGACGCTCAAGCACCCGTACAAAATCTACACCCTGGTGTTCCTGGTGCTGACCATCTATCAGATGGTCCGGCCATCGGGCAGTGCGCGAGCCGCGCAGAGCACAGGCAATGCCTGACCGTTCCGCGATGCAACCAGCCAACTTCATCTGCCTGAAGTGGGGCACCAAGTATCCCGCGGCCTACGTCAATCGCTTGTACCGCATGGTCGAGCGCAACTTCCCCGGTCCGTTCCGCCTGCATTGCCTGACCGACAACGACACCGGGCTGGATCGCAACATCGTTGCCTTGCCCCTGGCACCTGAAGAACTGGTCGGCTACTGGAACAAGCTGGTGCTGTTCAAACGCGAGCTGCACGGTCTGAGCGGCAACCTGATCTATCTCGACCTCGACCTGGTCATCGTTGGCGATATCGGCTTTCTGGCCGAACAGCCGGGTGATTTCATCGTCATCCGCAACTGGTCGCGACGACCGATGTGGAATAGTTCGGTGATGCGTTTCCCGGTCGGAGCCTATGCCCATATCTGGAACGAGTTCGATCGCAATCGAACTCAAGTCCTCGATGCCATGAACGGCGATCAGGAATGGATATTCGAATGCGTGCCGGATGCCGCCACCTGGCCTGCCGAGCGTATCCTGTCTTACAAGAAAAGCTTGGCGTCCAAGGCGTTTCCAGCATTGCACAAGCTCGGACTCGGGCGCCTCGGACTACGGGCACCGGCCTGGATGGACACCCCGCTGCCCGACCAGGCCGCCATCGTGTTGTTTCACGGCAAGCCCGACCCGGAAGACGTCGCCCGCGCACCGTTCGGCCCGTGGAAACGCGCCTCGTTCGTCGCGCGTTGCTGGAGATAGCGGGCAGCGTTGCACTTCAAGCCGCTGCCGAGGCCTGGGTTGTATGCCTCGCGTGCAGCCTCTCATACATCGCAATCTCCCGACCGAGCGATGTCGAGAGCTGGAAAGGGTTCTCGGCGACCGGCTGCGGGCGTTCGCGCAGCACCCAGGCGATCTTCTCGGCCACTGCCGCTTCGTCACCCACACCGACCCCGCCGGCCGGAAACATCTGCACCAGCACCTCGGCAACCCCGCCATGGGCGTAGCCAACCACCGGAACGCCGAGGCTGAGCGCCTCGAGCACGGTTCGACCGAAGGCCTCCGGTTTCTCCGACAGCGACAAGACGACGTCCGACATCGCCAGCACATAGCGCAGGTCGTCGCGATGCTCGGTGAACAGCACGTGCTGCCCGAGTTGTTGCTCGGCGACAGTGGCACGCAGTGCTTCGGCGTATCCGCGTCTTCGCGGGTCCTCGCCGCCGACGATCAAGCCGGCGACATCCTTTCCCTGCCCACGCAGGCGGGCAATCACGCGGATGAAGGCCTGGTGCCCCTTGAGCCGGGTGATCCTCCCGGGCAGGGTAATGACCTGCTTGCCGCGCAGTTGGGGGAAACTCGCAAACCAGTCGGCCAACCAGCCGGCCGGAGGCACCACGCCGGGCCGGTACAGGCCGGTATCGACGCCACGCTGGATCACCTCGATCGCAGCGGCATCCGCACCCGGGTAGTTCTGCTCGACATACCGTTTGGCGCTCTCCGACACCGCCGTGACCTGGTCGCCCCGGGTCATGATCGCGCTGTAGCGGTTGACCGAGTAGAAGCCGTGAATCGTGGTGACAAAGCTCGGGCGCCCAGTCGCCGACATGTGGCGTAATGCTGAATAGGCCAGCCACGCAGGCAAGCGCGAGCGCGCATGCACCACGTGGACGGATTCAGCCGTGAACAGTTCGCGCAGGCGGCGCCGGCACAGCAGGCTGCTTTTCGCCGACCGGCAAGGTGATGTGCTCGCTACCCTGATCGAGCAGCGGCTTAAGCAGGCGGCCGCCGCGCGAGATCACGATCGATCGGTGATTACGCTCTACCAGCGCCGCGGCAACTTCGAGCGTGCCCCGCTCGACCCCCCCGGCATCCAGGGCCGGCAGCAGTTGAACGACCGTCAGTCGCTGTGAGTTCGAAGCAAAGTTCGGCGCGGACACGCAATACCATCGGCAAGATTCGTCGCCGAATGATCGTGCCGGCAGATTGCAGGAAAATGAAACCGGAACAGGTCGTGCCGGCGAGCATCTTCGCCGGTGTCCGCCAGCGACCGTGCTACTCGATGTTCTGCACCTGCTCGCGCATCTGCTCGATCAGCACCTTCATCTCGACCGACACCGCGGTGGTCTCGCTGTCGGCCGACTTCGAACCAAGGGTATTGGCCTCGCGGTTGAGTTCCTGCATCAGGAAGTCGAGCCGGCGACCGACGGGCTCGTTTTGCTTGAGCACCCGCTTGACCTCGTCCAGGTGGGTGCGCAGCCGGTCCATCTCCTCGTCGACGTCGAGCCGCTGCGCCAGCAGGGCCATTTCCTGCTCCAGGCGTTCCTGGTCGAGATTCTCGGCCACTTCGGCGAGCCGGTTCTTCAGGCGGTCGCGCACCGCGGCGATAACCTGCGGCATGCGTTCGCGGGCGATCTTCACCTGTTCGCCCATCGATTTGAGGCGTTGGGAAATTAAATCCGCCAAGCGCGCGCCTTCGCGCTCGCGTGCCTCGACCAGGCTATCCAGGGCCAGCTCGAACTGCGTCATGGCGGCCTCCTGGATGGGTGTGAAGTCCTGTTCGCCGCTCTCCATCACCCCCGGCCAGCGCAAAACATCCATGATGCTGGGATGGTGCGAGCTGTGCAGGCGATGCGCCATTTTGTCGGCGGCCGCAAGAATTTGGTCAACCAGCCGCTCATTAATCTGCAGCTCGACTGCACCTTTGGAGGCAGGCTTGAAACGTAGATTACATTCGACCTTACCGCGGCCCAGTCGGGCGGTTACGCGCTCGCGCACGGCCGGCTCGATGCCGCGCAGTTCTTCGGGCAACCTGACCGTGGCCTCCAGGAACCGATGGTTGACGGAACGAATCTCCCACGTGAGTTCACCGTTCTCATCGTGTCCTTGTTGGCGCGCAAACGCCGTCATGCTTCGAATCATGCTTACCTCAGGTCCTGCGGCGACATCCCATCGATGCCGGGCAATGGGTGTATGATACGGGCCAACGCTTAGCAACGCACAGATATCCATTTCGTAGCATGTCCCCTCGCCCACGTGACAGTCTCCCGATCGGCACCGTGCTCGACTGTTACCGCATCACTAAGCTGATCGGCAGTGGGGGGTTCAGTCTGATCTACCTCGCCGAAGACGAGGACAACCACGACGAAGTCGCGATCAAGGAGTATCTGCCCAAGCGCTTCGGCGTGCGCAACACCGGTATGCAGGTCAGCGTCGCCAAAGAGGAAAAGCACGAAAGCTTCCAGCGCGGGCGGCGCCTGTTCTATCAGGAAGCGCGCGTTCTCGCCGACATGCGGCACCCGAACATCGTTCACGTGCGCAACTGTTTCCTGGCGAACAACACCGCCTACCTGGTCATGAACTACGAACCGGGCAAGAACCTCGGCCGCTACATCAAGAAGCGCCAAGGCGGCTTGAGCACCAACTTTCTGATGACGGTGTTCCCGCCGCTGCTCGACGCGCTCGAGCTGATCCACAGCCGCAACCACCTGCACCTCGACATCAAGCCGAGCAACATCCACCTGCGCCCGGGCGGCAACCCGCTGCTGCTGGACTTCGGCGCCGCCTATCACCTCGATGATGTCGGCCAGAAGAAGGCCCAGGTGGTCACTCCCGGCTTCTCGCCGATCGAGCAATACTACGCCGCCGCGCAGGTCGGCCCGTGGACCGACGTCTACGCCATCGGCGCCACGATGCGCGCCTGTATCGAGGGCAAACCGCCACCCACCGCGGTCGAGCGCCACGCCAACGATACGCTGATTCCGGCCTTCGAGATCTTCGGCGAACGCTACCCGCGCGAGATCCTCGAAGCGATCGATTGGGCCATGCGGCTCAACCCGGACGAACGCTGTCGCACCGCGGCAGACTTCAGAGATGCGCTTCTCGGCCGCACACCTATACCGAAAGCCACTTCTAGTACGAAGCAGAAAGCCGGATGAACGTACCAGAAAAACCATTTGACCTGGCCAAAGCATCCGTTGTCGGAGACCGCAGCGGTAACCAGGATCGTTGTGTCGTCTTGTATACGGGCGACACCGTCGTGCTGTGCCTGGCCGACGGCCTGGGCGGCCATCCACGCGGTGAAGTCGCCGCGCAGCTGCTGGTCGACGTCTGTGAATCGATGTTCCGCCAGGTACCGGTACCGCTGGCCGATCCGGAGCAGTTCATTCTGCAGGTGATCGGCAAGGCGCATCACGCGATCGTACGTTTCGGGCGTCGCCAGAACCCGCAGATCGCACCGCGCACCACTGCGGTGATCGCCGTGATCCAGCGTGGCGTCGCACATTGGGCGCATGTCGGCGACAGCCGCCTCTACCTGCTGCGCGACCAACAGATCCACGCCCAGACGCGCGATCACGCCTTGATCCGCTTCGTGCGCCAGAGCGCCAGCGAGACCTCGCGACCGCGCTCGAGCCTGACACGCTGCCTCGGCGGCGTGCCGCAGCCACCGACCACGACCTACGGCATTCCGACTCCGTTGCAGCCCGGCGATACAATTCTTCTGTGTTCCGACGGCTTGTGGGGACAGGTATCCACCCAGGCGCTGGTGCAGTCGGTCAGCGATTCGTCGGTGACCCTGGCGGATGGCCTGAACGGCATCGTTGGCGAGGCCGTCAAGGCGCCGCGTAGCGACAATGTATCGGCTGTGGCCCTGCGCTGGCGCGGTTTCCGCACCCAGGTGGACGAGGCGCAGGCCGATGCGGAAACCGACGACGCGCCGCCGCAGGCGACGCAGTCGAATTCCTGATATCGCCGCCCCGATCGCGACACCCAATCTCATACATTAAGGAAAAGCCATGCGACCCAGTGGACGTCAGCCCGATCAGATGCGGCCGGTTTCATTCACACCCAACTTCACGATGCATGCGGAAGGCTCGGTGCTGGTTGCCTTCGGCAACACCAAGGTGATCTGTACCGCGAGTGTTGAGAACCGCCAGCCGCGCTGGCTCAAAGACGAGAACCAGGGCTGGGTGACTGCCGAATACGGCATGCTGCCGCGTTCGACCCACAGCCGCATGGGCCGCGAAGCCGCCCGCGGCGGCCAGGGCGGGCGCACCATGGAGATCCAGCGCCTGATCGGCCGCGCACTGCGCGCGTCGGTCGACCTCAGCAAGCTCGGGCCGCGCACCGTCACGCTCGACTGCGACGTGATCCAGGCCGATGGCGGCACCCGTACCGCATCGATCTCCGGCGCCTTCGTCGCGTTGAACATGGCGCTGCGCAAGCTGCGCGTCGATGGCGAGCTCGAAGTCGACCCGGTGATCGGCAATGTTGCCTCGGTGTCGGTCGGCATCTACGGCGGCACCCCGGTACTCGACCTCGACTACGCCGAGGACGCCAGCGCCGAGACCGACATGAACGTCGTCATGAACGATCAGGGGCATTTCATCGAGGTGCAGGGCACCGCCGAGGGTGCGCCCTTCAGCAGCGACGAGATGGCGGCGATGATCGACCTGGCCAACCAGGGCATCCAACAGATCATCGAAGCACAGAACAAAGTGCTCGAAGACTGATAACCTCTGCCCGGAGCGCTGCGGCACCGCAGCGCGCCAAACATCCTGTTTTCAACTCCAACCGATGCGGAGCAGACGCATGTCTCAGCGCGTGGTGCTGGCGAGCAGCAACAAGGGCAAGGTCAAGGAATTCAGCGAACTGTTGGCCGATCAATCGATCCTGGTCGTGCCGCAGTCGGATTTCGGCGTACCCGATGCCGACGAAACCGGCCTGTCATTCGTCGAGAATGCGATCCTCAAGGCACGCAATGCCGCGGCACACACCGGCCTGCCGGCGATTGCCGACGACTCCGGTCTCGAGGTCGACTACCTCAACGGCGCACCCGGCATCTACTCGGCACGCTATGCCGGCGAACATGGCGGGAGCGATGCGAACAATCGCAAATTGCTGGAGGCACTCGACGGCGTCGATGAGGCGCAACGCACGGCGCGTTTCCAATGCCTGCTGGTCTTCCTGCGCCATGCCGACGATCCCACGCCGCTGATCTGTCAGGGCACCTGGGAAGGCCGTATCCTGAACGCGCCGCAAGGTGAGGCCGGGTTCGGCTACGACCCGCTATTCTATGTGCCGGGTGAAGGTTGCAGCGCGGCCGAACTCGCGGCGGAGCGCAAGAACAGCATGAGTCACCGCGGCCAGGCGCTGCAGTGCCTGCTGGCGAAGCTGCGTCAGGTCGGTTGACGCGTCACCACTGAAACAGGATCCACTGGTTGACGTTGTCGCGCACCGGTTCGCCGGGGCGATACTCGAGTTCGCCGTCGCCATCGAGATCGACAAAGTGGTAGGGCGGACCGACGACCGGCTTGACGCGCACCAACACCAGCTGACCGTTGCGCCGATACTCGTAGATCGTTTCCTTGTCGGTGCGGCGAATCGTTACCTCGGGTTCGAGCGGTTCGCCGTCCTGCAACGGCGGCGGGGGCGGCGGTGCATCGATGACCTCTTGCGATTCACCTTCATCGGCAGCCCAAACACCACCGGCAAGCAGCATTGCGGCCAGTGCGGACAGCCAGTGTTTCCCGATTGTTTTTCTGTGCAGCAAGCGCCCCACTCCAGTTTCTACCAAGTGACTCTTCATCCGTATTCAGTTTGACACGATTTGGTGCAGTGAAACGAGTTCCAGTTCGCCGGAACCCGGATTGTGCCGCGACACCAAAGGCTGCGCACGCCCTTTCGGCAACCCATGCCAACCGCGCCGAGTCCAATCAAAGTTCGAGCAGTATCTCTTGCTCCGCCGCGGACGGTTCCAGGCTGCGTGATTCGTAGTGAGCGAAGATCGCCTTTACGATGGCCTCCGGCTCGTCGCACACGATCATCAGATCGAGGTCGGATGCCTCGATGGTGCCCTGGGCCACCATCGTGTGGCGGAACCAGTCGAGCAATCCCGCCCAGAAGGACGAACCCACCAGGATGATCGGAATCCTCCTGCTCTTGCCCGCCTGAACCAGGGTGAGAATTTCGGCCAGTTCATCGAGCGTACCGAAACCGCCGGGCAGCACGACATAGGCCGACGCGTACTTCACGAACATGACCTTGCGCGCAAAGAAGTGACGGAAGTGCAGTGAGATGTCCTGGTAGGCATTCGGCGTCTGCTCGCGCGGCAACTCGATGTTGACCCCGATGCTTGGCGACTTGCCGCTCTGCGCCCCCTTGTTGGCTCCCTCCATGACACCGGGCCCACCGCCGCTGACCACCGAAAAACCGGCATCGGACAACTGCCGCCCGATCTCCTCGGCCAGCTGGTACCAGCGGTTGTCGGGGGCGATCCGCGAGGAGCCGAAGATACTCACTGACGGGCCCACCACGCTCAGGCGCTCAAATCCCTCGACGAATTCGGCCATGATCTGGAATATCCGCCAGGATTCATGCTGCAGGCTTGCGCCGGTGGCGCGCCGCTTCATTCTCGAGTTGACGACATCGTTCATAGCCGGTTTTCGGTTCCTTTTCGTAGCCCAAACACCCGGGTTAACTATGACATACCTGCGGTGCGTGCGACGCGCTCGAACAGCCACCCAACGTGTGCCTTGGCCGGCCGCCGGCACGTCGGTAGGATGTAGTGCTTTGCACCTCCACCGGCCGACCCGGCCGTCGACATCGAGGACGACTATGAAAGCCACCGTTATCGGGCTCGGCGCCATGGGCGCGGGCATCGCCGGCAATCTGTTTCGCGCCGGCCACTTGAGCCACGCCTGGAACCGCTCAGCACAGCGCGCCGAGGACGCCGCATCGCGGCATGGCTTTGCCGTCGCCGACTCACTGGAATCGGCCGCGTCGCAGGCCGACCTGGTGATCACCTCGGTCTCCGCCGACAACGACCTGATGGAGGTAATCGACCGCCTGGGCAAATGCATGACCGCCGGCAGTGTCGTCATGGACACCTCGACCGTCAGCATCCATACCGCCCAGGAGGTTTCCGACCGCCTTGGCGCACATGGCATCCACTTTCTCGACGCCCCCGTGTCCGGCGGCAAGGAAGGCGCCGAGAAGGCGACGATGGTGATGATGGTCGGCGGCGACGCGGCGATACTCGACCAGGTACAACCGGTGCTATCGAGCATCAGTCGCAAGGTCGTGCACATGGGGCCGGTCGGCAGCGGCCAGGCCACCAAGGCGGTCAACCAGATTATGTGCGCCGGCATCAACCAGGCGGTCACCGAGGCACTGGCGTTCGGCCAGCACCAAAAACTGGATATGGACAAAGTGGTCGACGTGGTCAGCAGCGGTGCAGCGGGCAACTGGTTTGTCGAACACCGCGGCCGGACCATGACCCAAGGCAGCTTCGAGCCGGGGTTCCGCGTCGCCCTGCACCATAAAGACCTGACGATCTGCCAGAGCATGCTGGCAGTCGACAGCGTGCAGCTGCCGATGGTGGAGATGACCCTGGTGCACTACGAGCGCCTGATGGAGGCCGGCTACGGCGACGAAGACATCTCCGCGTTGTATCGCGTCAAACGGCCACTTTTCAGCGAAGAGGTCTAACCGAGTTTCCGTGCAGGCAGGCTGTATCCGCCGATGAACGATCTCAACCCGAAACAACGCGAGGCTGTGCGCTACCTCGACGGGCCGCTGTTGGTGCTGGCCGGCGCCGGCTCGGGCAAGACGCGCGTGATCACCGCCAAGATCGCCCACCTGATCGAGAAAGCGGGTATCGCCGCACGCAATATCACGGCGGTCACCTTCACCAACAAGGCGGCGCGCGAGATGAAGAACCGCGTCGGCAAGCTGCTGGGCAGTGACGCCGCCCGCGGACTGACGATCTCGACCTTCCACACCCTCGGGCTGAATATTCTGCGTCGCGAACTCAAGGCCGCGGGCCTGCGCAGTGGATTCAGCATCTTCGACGAGCAGGATGTCGACCAGTTGCTGCGCGAACTGGCGAAGAAGAACGATGCCGACAAAGACGCCTTGCAACGCGCTCGTTGGCAGATCTCGGCATGGAAGAACGATCTGGTCGATCCCGAGCAGGCGATTGCCGTCGCGGCAACCGACATCGAAGCCTTTCAGGCTGCATTGTATGGCGCGTACCAACGCGCACTGCGCGCCTACAACGCAGTCGATTTCGACGACCTGATCCTGCTGCCGGTCAGCCTGCTGCGCGACGATGCCGAACTGCGCGAGCGCTGGCAGAACCGCATACGCTACCTGCTGGTCGACGAATACCAGGACACCAACGGAGCACAGTACGAACTGGTCAAACTGCTGGTGGGCGTACGCGGTGCACTGACCGTGGTCGGCGACGACGACCAGTCGATCTATGCCTGGCGCGGCGCACGACCGGAAAATCTGGCACGACTGCGTGACGACTTTCCGCGTCTGCATGTGATCAAGCTGGAGCAGAACTACCGCTCGATGCGCCGCATCCTGCACGCCGCCAACACCTTGATCGCGAACAATGAGCACGTGTTCGAGAAAAAGCTGTGGAGCGAGCTTGGTCCCGGCGATGAGTTGCGGGTGATCAACTGCAAAGACGAAGAGGACGAGGCCGAGCGGGTGGTCAGCGAGATCATCCACCAGCGCTTCAACAGCGGTGCGCCTTACAGCAATTTTGCAATCCTGTATCGCGGCAACCACCAGTCGCGGCCATTCGAAAAGGCGCTGCGCACGCAGAACATTCCCTACTTCCTCAGCGGCGGCACCGCGTTTTTCTCGCGCAACGAGGTCAAGGACGTTATGGCCTATCTGCGCCTGCTGGCCAACCCGGACGACGACAGCGCGTTCCTCAGGGTGATCAATACGCCGCGGCGCGAGATCGGCACCGGTACGCTGGAGAAACTCTCACAGTATGCCGGCACACGCGGCGCCACATTGTTCAACGCGATCGGCGAATTCGGCCTCGAAGACCAACTGTCGGCACGCGCATTGAGCCGCCTGCGCGAATTTGCAGACTGGCTGCAATCCGCGGCCCGTGCCGCCGATGGCGCACCCGCGGTCGACACCCTGCGGCAGCTGTTGAGTGACATCGATTACCGTGACTGGCTCAACCAGTCGAGCAACAGCGACAAGATCGCCGAGCGCCGCTGGGAGAACGTCGAAGAACTGATCAACTGGCTCGCCAAGCTGCAGGCCGACGAGAACCGTGGCGATACGCTTGCCGAGATGGTCAATCATCTCGCGTTGATGGACATCCTCGAACGCCAGGACGAAGAGAGCAACGACGACCGCGTGGTATTGATGACCCTGCACGGCGCAAAGGGATTGGAGTTCCCGCACGTCTACCTGGTGGGCATGGAAGAGGAACTGCTGCCGCATCGCAGCAGCATCGAGGAAGACAATATCGCCGAGGAGCGTCGTCTGGCCTACGTCGGCATTACGCGCGCCCAGACCACCCTGGTCATGACCTGTGCCGAACGTCGACGACGCGCCGGCGAACTCACCCGCTGCGAGCCGAGCCGCTTCCTGGCCGAACTGCCGGCCGACGATCTACGCTGGGAAGGACGCGGGGCGACCATGAGCGTGGAGGAGAAGAAGGCGCGCGGCAACGCGAACCTGGCCAATCTCAAGGCTATGCTCGGCAACTGATCGCCGAACGATACCCACAAAAAAGCCCGGCACCAGGCCGGGCTTCTGTTTAGATCGAGCGTAGCGCTTACTGCGATTCGCTGACCATGTAGCTGACTGCTGCCTTGATGTCGTCATCCGGCAGCTGCACCTGGCCACCCTTCGGCGGCATCGCGCCCTTGCCGTTGATGGAACTGGCGAACAATGTCTCCATGCCCTGCGCGATGCGCGGTGCCCACGCTGCCTTGTCGCCTTTCTTAGGCGCACCGGCTGCACCGGTGTCGTGGCAGGCAAAGCAGGCGGTCGCGTAAACCGTTTTGCCTTTCGAGACGTCGCTCGGCGAGGCCTCGGCAGCCGGGGTAGCTGCAGCCGCTTCTTGCGGTACGGCCGGTGCCTCGGCCATCGCCGGGGCAACTGCCGCTGCGGCAGCAGGCGCTGCGGCGGGCGAAGCGCTGTCTGCTGCCGGCGCTGATTCAGCCGCCGGTGCCGATGCCGCCGCATCCACCTCGACACCGCTGTCGGTCAGCATGGTGACGATAGCACTGCGCAATTCTTCGTCGCTGGCAGTCGAACCGCCTCTTGGAGGCATCGAGTTTTTGCCTTTGATGGCGCTGGCCAGAAGGCCATCGACGCCGCCTTCGGCGTTCATGCGCTGCACCCAGGCGTCTTTGTCGCCGACCTTCGGTGCGCCCAGCACGCCGGCCCCGTGGCACGAATTACAGGCCGATGCGACGATCTCTGCGCCGCTTTTCGGTGCTGCGGGCTCTGCGCTGGCAGAGGCGACGTTGACCGAGCCGACCGGCTTGATGTTTTCGAGAATAACCGCGCGTAAACGGGGATCCTGGCCACGCTCTTCTTCGACCGACCCGGTGATCTGGTTAGCCAGGATCAGGATGATGATGGTGAAGACGACCAGCGCCCCAAGGACCATCAGGAACATACGCAAAAAGGCGGTGTCGTTTTGTGCTGACACGATTATCGCTCCTCGGATTTTATGCGGCCGCCAGGCCATACCCTGATAAAAAACGGGGCAGAGTATAACGGCTTGCAGGGAACGACGGTACTCCGAAGGAGTCTGAACCCGGTTCAGGCGCGGTAATCGCCCAATTCCATCAGCTTATCGAGATTGAGAATCTCTACCCTTTGGCGCTCGGCGCGCACGATGCCTTCGAGGCGCAGTTTGCGCAGCACGCGGTTGGTATGCACCGGGGTCAGACCGTTCAACTCACCGAGCATTTCCTGAGTCAGCGGAAACGGCATGCTGAGCGTTTCGCGGTCGACCTCGCCACGCAGGTCGAGCCGGTGATAAAGATCAGCAAAGGTGTGCGCGATCCGCTGTTCGGCGGATTTCCGGCCGAGGCCCAACACGTTCGTTTCACAATGCGAGAGATAGCGCGCCTGGATGTTGGTGATCTGATGGCCGATGTCGCTGTGTGACGCAATCATCTCGTGCAGATCGCTCTGACGGAAACCGCAGGCAATCACATCGGTCACCGCCAGGGCACTGTGGCTGTACTGGGCATCTTCACCGGGCACATAGCCGACGAAGTCGCCCGGCAATGCCACGCGCAGGCCCTGTCGACTGCCGTCCGAGTCGTTGCGGTACTGCAGCAACCAACCGTCGAACAGCGTGAACGCCATGCTCGCCGACTGGTTCTCGTGATACAGATGTCCGCGCGCCTGTAGCTTGTATTGCGCGGTGCGTCGCTTCTCGGCGTCTTCGAGGTATGCGTCGGAAACGACCTGGAACAAGGCCTTTTTACGAACGGGACAATCCGGGCACCGGGTCGTTGCCGACCGAAGCTCGGTCAGCTTGTTATTAAGCACTGTTTCCCCTCTCTTAACGTGTTGTGAGCCCATTGTGGGGCCGGCTATTCAGCCTAGGTCCAGCGCACCTGCACAAGCGCCGCCTCGGCGGAAACATGTGTTTATCTTTCACAACTTAGTCTAGATGGACCTTATACTTTTGTCGTTGTGACTTCGCAACGCCCCGCCTTCTGCGATGCGCGCGTCGGATCGTGTAGACTGCCCCGGTTTCCGTCGCCAGCGCCTTAAATGACAAACACACCAGCCGAATCCGCGCTCCACATCGATGCCTTATGCTGTGTTCGCGGCGACAGGACATTATTTCGTGACCTCTCCTTCGACGTGCACAGCGGCGAACTGCTGCATCTAAAGGGCCACAACGGCAGCGGTAAAACCACCTTGCTGCGTGCCCTCGCCGGCCTGTTGTTACCCGAAGCCGGTGAGATCCGCTGGCAGGGAAAGAACATCCGCAAACTGCGCGAAGAATACGCGCGACATGTCCTCTACATTGGCCATCTCAACGGCATCAAGGGCGACCTGAGCGCGGTCGAAAATCTGCGTATCGCAGCGACGCTCGATGGCTTTGCGCTCGAAGAGAACAAGGCATGGGAGATCCTCGCCGACATCGGCCTGCGCGGACACGAAGACCTGCCGACCAAGCACCTGTCGCAGGGCCAGAAACGCCGCGTGGCACTGGCCCGCCTGCTCGCCAACCAGGCACGAATCTGGATCCTCGACGAGCCGTTCACCGCACTCGATGTCGCGGCCGTGCAGATGCTGCAGGACGTGGTGCGTCAGCACGTCGAGCAGGACGGCATTGCCATCGTGACCACCCACCAGGAGGTCGCGATGATCGGCGAGCAGACGCGCACCATCGTGCTGGGGCAGCGCGATGCTTGAAACCCTGTTCTGGATCATCCGTCGCGACCTGACCATCGCGCTGCGCCGCCGCGCCGACATCTTCACCACGCTGATCTTTTTCGTGATCGTGGTCAGCCTGTTTCCGCTGGGCATCGGCCCGGAGTTGGAGACGCTGCGCCTGATCGCGCCGGGCGTGGTCTGGGTCGGCGCCTTGCTGGCCTCGATGCTGGCGCTTGAACAGATTTTCTCGGCCGACCACCGCGACGGCACACTCGAGCAGATGCTGCTGTCGCCACAACCGGTCTCCGTGCTGGTGGTCGGCAAGGTGCTGGCCCACTGGCTGGTCAGCGGCGTACCGCTGGTGCTGATCGCGCCGCTGCTCGGTCTGCAGTACGACCTGTCGTGGGAGGCATTGCAAGCGCTTATCATTTCGCTGCTGCTGGGCACGCCCACGCTCAGCCTGATCGGCGCGATCGGCGCCGCGCTGACGCTCGGCCTGCGCTCCGGCGGCGTATTGCTCGCGCTGCTCGTGCTGCCGTTGTACATCCCGGTGCTGATCTTCGGCGCGGGTGCCGTCGAGGCGACCGTGTCGGGGCTGGGCGGTCAGGCCCATCTGTCGATGCTGGGCGCAATCCTGGTCGCCAGCCTGGTACTGGCGCCATTGGCGGTTACCGCGGCATTGCGCGTTGCCGAAGACTAAGCCAGGGCGCACGGCGATCGAACTATCGGGTTTTGCGCCTGTCTTGTGTGTCCGGTAGGCTCTGGGCCGCGTCTGCCATCAAGCAGGCCGATTCGGCACTCAATCCCTGTCAGATCAAGGACTGAGCACGAAATTCGGGCAAAATAGACGGCCCCGGTAGTACCCGGTCGGTGACCTAGCGCACTGACCGTCAGCCGGGAGCAGATAAAGATTTCGAGGCATCATGTCTTCCCGACTCATCAACTGGTTCAAATTTTCGTCACCGACGACCTTCTACCCGCTCGCCGGCAAGATCTCCTGGGTCGCCGCGATCATTGCCATCGCGCTGATCGGCTACGGGCTCTACATGAGCTTCTTCGTCGCCCCGACCGACTACAAGCAGGGCGAGGGTTACCGCATCATCTTCGTGCATGTACCGGCATCGTGGATGTCGATGTTCATCTACGTGATCATGGCCGGCTGGGCCGCGCTGGGTCTGGTGTTCAACACCCGCCTGTCGATGATGATGGCGCAGGCCCTCGCGCCGACCGGCGCGATGTTCGCGTTTCTCTCGCTGTGGACCGGCTCGTTCTGGGGCAAACCCATGTGGGGCACCTGGTGGGTGTGGGACGCGCGCATCACGTCGGAACTTATCCTGCTGTTTTTGTATCTTGGTTACATGGCGTTGCGTTCGGCGATCGACGATCCGCGGCGCGCCGACCGGGCGAGCGGAATTCTGCTGCTGGTCGGCGTGGTCAATGTGCCGATCATCTATTTCTCGGTGAAATGGTGGAACACGCTGCACCAGGGCTCGACCATCAAGCTGAATGAAGAAAGCACGATGGACGACACGATGCTGACCGCAATGCTGATCATGACACTGGGCTTCTGGGCCTATTCCATCGCCGTCGCCATGGCGCGCGTGCGCACCGTTATTCTCGAGCGCGAACGGTCGTCGACCTGGGTGCGTGAACTGGTCAACGAGGGTCGCTGAGATGATGGAATACCTGGATATGGGCAAACACGCCCTGTACGTGTGGGGCTCGTTCGGCGTCACCGCGCTGTTGATGATCGCCGAACCGTTGCTGCTGCGCGGCCGTTCGAGGCAGATCAGAAAGCGCATCGCCCGCATGGCACGATTGGATAAAGAGGTAAATCAATGAAAGCCAGACACAAGCGGTTCGCTATCGTCATCGCCGGGCTCGCCGCCCTGGGTGTTGCCACTGTGCTCGTGCTGTCGGCATTGAATGACAACATGTCGTACTTCTTCTCACCGACCCAGGTGGCCGCCGGCGAAGTGCCGCCGGATCACGTGTTTCGACTGGGCGGTCTGGTCGAAGCGGGCAGCGTCCAACGCGAGGAAGGCGACCTGACGGTGAACTTCGTCGTCACCGACACCGCCAAACGCGTCGCCGTCGCCTACAGCGGCATCCTGCCGGACCTGTTCGCCGAAGGTCAGGGTGTGATCGCACAGGGCAAGATGGGACCGGACAACGTCTTCATCGCCGAGGAAGTGCTCGCCAAGCACGACGAGACCTACATGCCGCCTGAAGTCGCCGCCGCCGTCGAGGCTGCCGGCAAGATGGATCAGCGCCACCCCGGAGGCCAGGTACAGTGATCCCCGAACTCGGTCAGATCGCGCTGCTCATAGCGCTCGCACTGTCAGTCATCCAAGCCGTTTTCCCGCTGATCGGCGCCCAAACCGGCACCACCAGCTGGATGATGGTCGCGATCCCCACGGCGCGCCTACAGCTGTTGTTCGTGGCGGCTGCCTTCGGCTTGCTGACCTACAGTTTTCTGACCCACGATTTCAGCGTGGCCTATGTCGCGCAGAACTCGAATACACAATTGCCCACGCAATACCTGTTTTCCGCCGTGTGGGGCGGTCATGAGGGCTCGTTGCTGCTGTGGGCGCTGACCCTGTCGCTGTGGACGGGCGCAGTCACCGTATTCTCGCGCAGTATCCCGCTGGTGATGATCGCACGCGTGTTGGGCGTGCTCGGCCTGGTCGCGGTCGGTTTTCTGCTGTTCATGCTGATGACGTCGAACCCGTTCGATCGACTGGCCGTGCCGCCGCCGGACGGTCGCGACCTCAACCCGCTGCTGCAGGACTTCGGCCTGATCATCCATCCGCCGATGCTGTACATGGGTTATGTCGGATTCGCCGTGCCGTTTGCATTCGCCATCGCCGCGATGCTCGGCGGCCGCCTGGATGCCGCTTGGGCACGCTGGTCACGTCCGTGGACGAATCTGGCCTGGCTGTGCCTGACGCTCGGCATCACACTGGGCAGCTGGTGGGCCTACTACGAGCTGGGCTGGGGCGGCTGGTGGTTCTGGGATCCGGTCGAGAACGCCTCATTCATGCCGTGGCTGGTCGGCACCGCGCTGATGCACTCACTGGCGGTGACCGAGAAACGCGGCGCGTTCAAGGCCTGGACCGTGCTGCTCGCGATCTTCGCCTTCTCGCTCAGCCTGCTCGGTACCTTCCTGGTGCGCTCGGGCGTATTGACCTCGGTGCACGCCTTCGCCTCCGACCCGGAACGCGGCGTGTTCATCCTGGCGTTCCTGGTGGCGGTCGTCGGTTCATCGCTGCTGCTGTACGCGATTCGGGCGAACGACATCAAGAGTTCGGTCAGCTTCGAGCTGCTGTCACGCGAGACCGGCCTACTGGTCAACAACGTATTGCTGGTGGTCGCGGCGGCGAGCATTCTGCTCGGCACGCTGTACCCGCTGTTGGTCGACGCCCTGCAACTCGGCAAGATCTCGGTCGGACCGCCCTACTTCAACAGCGTATTCATTCCCCTGACGGCACCGTTGGCGGCGCTTGTCGGGGTCGGCGCCTTGGCGCGCTGGAAGCGCGACAGCTTCAATCATCTCTGGCCGAAACTGCGGATCCCGCTGGTTGTCGCGCTGGCGGTCGGCATCGCCTACCCCTTCGTGTTCACGCCGTCGTTCAGTATCGCCGCTGCGGCCGGTATGGTTTTGGCGATCTGGGTGACCGCATCGACGATCGTCGCCATCCGCGATCGCCTGGGTCCACATAAGAACCTGCGCCACATCCCGCGCGGCTTCTGGGGCATGGTGCTCGGTCATATCGGCTTGGCCGTTTTCATCGTTGGTGTCACGCTGACATCGCTGTACTCGACCGAGAAAGATATCCGCCTGACCCCCGGCGAAAGCTACGAGATGGGCGGCCACGTATTCGAATTCCACGGCGTCGAGGTCACCAAGGGCCCGAACTACACCGCCTATCGCGGCGACCTCACCGCAAGCAAAGACGGTGAACTGGTTGCCCGCATGCACCCCGAAAAGCGTATCTACCTGGTGCAGACCATGCCGATGACCGAGGCCGCCATCGACCCCGGTCTTACCCGCGACCTGTTCGTCGCACTGGGTGAAGATCTCGGCAAGGGTGCCTGGAGCCTGCGTATCTACCACAAGCCGTTCGTCCGCTGGCTGTGGCTGGGCGGCCTGATCATGGCGATCGGCGGCGGGCTGGCGGCTACCGACCGACGCTATCGCGCGCTGGCCAAGCGAGCGCGTGCAGCGGACGGTGCGGCGGCCGGGGCCACCGCATGAATCGAGCCGTTATCCCGCTGGTCATCTTTCTCGGTCTCGGTGGCCTGTTCTGGTACGTGTTGGAGCAGATGAACGAGGGTGAATACAACCCGCGCGAGGTGCCCACCCAGTTCATCGGCCGCACGGCGCCCACGTTCGAACTGCCCGACCTGTATGCCCCGGAAGGGAAGGTCCGCTCGGCCGACATGGCCGGCAAGGTGTGGCTGCTCAACGTCTGGGGTACCTGGTGCCCGGAATGCTGGAAAGAACACAACTACCTGCTGCACCTGGCGAAGAACGAGCAGGTGCCGATCATCGGCATCAACTGGCGCGACGATGCCGAAGAGGCCAAGGCCATGCTGGCGCGCCTGGGCAATCCCTTCTTGAAGGTCGGTTTCGACCCGCACAGTGATGCGGTCATCGATTGGGGCGTCTACGGCGCACCCGAGACCTTCCTGATCGACGCCAAGGGTGTGGTCCGGGCGAAGCATGCCGGTGCCATGCGGCCGGATATCTGGGAAAGCGAATTCAAACCCCTGTTCAACCCGTCGGAGGCCGGATCGTGAAGCGTTTGCTGGCCGGCCTGCTTGGTCTGACACTGGCGTTCGCCGCACATGCGCGGGTCGAGGTGCATAACTTCGACAGCCCGGAGCAAGAGGAGCGCTACAACAAGTTGATCGCGGAGCTGCGCTGCCTGGTCTGTCAGAACCAGAACCTCGCCGACTCCAACGCCGAGTTGGCGGTCGACCTGCGCCGTAAGACTTACGAGATGGTGAAACAAGACCACAGCGAGAAAGAGATTGCGGATTTCATGGTCGATCGTTACGGCGAGTTCGTGCTGTACCGACCGCCACTGAACCGCAATACCCTGCTGCTGTGGGCCGGCCCCTTTCTGATCCTGCTGATCGGCCTGGTGCTGTTGATTCGCACCATCCAGAAGCGCCGTGCCCAGCAGGCCGTCGCGGTAAACGCCGACGCACTCAAGACCGCCGCGACATTGCTTGACGACGATAACGACAAGAGAGCCCCATGACCCTGTTTTGGATTATCTCCGCCGCCATGATCCTGGCGGCCTTGGCTGTCCTTGCGCGCACACTGTTGCGCAAACACCAGGCTGGCAGCGACAGCACGGAGCGCTTCAACGTTGAGATCGCGCGCGAGCACCTGGCCGAACTGATCAAACAGAAAGACGCGGGTGAACTGTCGGACGAAGAGTTCGCCCAGGCCAAGCACGACCTCGAACTGGCGCTGGCCGAAGACCTGGAGAACACGCAGCTCAATCCGTCGGCCGACCAGCAAGCTACTGGAGGCACGACCGCGCTGGCCATCGCAGCGGTGCTGATTCCGCTGGTTGCCGTGCCGCTGTATTTCAAGATCGGTTCACCGCAACTGATCGACCAGGCGCCGGTCGCGCAAACCGCTGCAGGTCATGGCGGCGAGCAGAACATGCCGCCGATCGACGAGTTGGTCACCAAGCTGCGCGAACGCATGGAGGCCCAGCCGGACGATCCGCAAGGCTGGTTCCTGCTCGGTCGCACCTACATGCGCCTGCAGAACTACGCGGATGCGGTGATGGCGTTCGAACGTGTCGTGGAGTTACTGCCTGAGGAGAGCGCCGGCCTGTTGTCACTGGCCGATGCCCTGACCATGCAGAACGGCCGGCAGGTAACGCCGCGCGCTAAGGAGCTGCTGGAAAAGGCCCTGCAACTCGACCCGCAGAGCATCACGGCACTCTGGCTGCTGGGCAACGCAGCGGCTTCCGAGGGCGACAACGCGAAGGCGCTCGACTATTGGCAACGCGCCTACCCGCTGCTTGCCGATGAGCCGTCGATGCAGGCCGAACTCCGGCAGATCATCGCCGAGGCGGGCGGCGAAGTCCCAGCCTCGCCGGCCGCGCTACCGCCGATCATGGCGCAGGCGCCGGCTGCCGCTCCACAAGCTGCGCAAACGGAAGACGTTGGTGGCGCCAAGGTCAAGGTTGCGGTCGCACTGGCACCGGCCTTGCTCGAGAAGGCCGCACCGGGCGACACCGTGTTCATTCTGGCGCGCGCGGAAAAAGGTCCGCCGATGCCACTGGCGGTGGCGCGCCATCAGGTTGCTGAGTTGCCGCTGGAGGTGACGCTGACCGACGCCATGGCGATGATGCCGGCCATGAAACTGTCGTCATTCGAGCGCGTGAAGATCTCCGCGCGTATCTCGAAAAGCGGGCAGGCAGGGACGCAGCCGGGCGATTTGGCGGCGGCCGACGTGGCCGTCGACAGCGCAAATCCGCCCGACGTCGTTGAACTGCTGATCGATCAGGTCGTTCAGTAACGATTGCATGCTCGATCAGTTATCGGGTTCGAAGAAATGGTGCTCTGCCCTTACTCCATGTAGGTCAGCGCTTCTTCGCCCGGGTTCGGCAGACCGGCGATCTGCCACAACTGGCGGCAGTTACCGAAGGCCTTCTTCACCGCGTCACGGTTGACACCCAACTTGCGGCACATGTTGCGCATCGGCGGCAAGGCGCCGAGGCGGAAGTACTTGTCGCGAATGTAATCAATGATCATCCACTGCGTGGTGCCCAACTGGCCCAGACCGTTACGGTCGGCCAATTGCTGCGCGATGGCGCGGTTCCACGACTTACGCTCGATCAAAAAACCGTATTCGTCGAGCGGAAGTGACGCGACCCCGGCCCCGAGCCCCTGGGTCGTTACTGCTACTGACATCTCTCTTCTCCTGGTTTCCGGCTTGATGGTTTAACGAAAAATGGCGCGACCAGCGCCGGAAATGCTGCGCCGCACCAAACTTCAACTCAAGCATAGCCCGTTTTTTTGATGTGGCTATTTAATTTGCCTATTCGGTTCATTGACAGCCACACTAGACGGATAGTCGTCCGATTAACGATGAGCTTGAGGTGAGTTACTCTTCACCGGTGAAATCGATGCATAAGCTGTGCCCCGAGCGACAAAATTCGACGATATGGTCCGTTAATCCCGGCCCTGTCGCCCGGTTCCGCGCCCCCTCCCCAGACCCGGATCGCCATTGATATGCGTGGCGAGCGGATACGCGTGCGGGGTTTGGTACAAGGTGTCGGGTTTCGACCAACCGTTTGGCGAGTGGCGAACGCGCTTGGCCTGCGCGGCAACGTCATCAACGACGGCGAAGGGGTGTTGGTCAACGCCTGGGGACCGAACGGCTCGCTAGACGCCTTCTGCGACGCGCTGCACAGCGAACGTCCGCCGCTGGCGCGGATCGATTCGATCGAACGCATCGCAATCGACGATTCGGCGCCGGAAGAAGACGGCTTTAGCATCCAGGCGAGCGAAGCAACGGCGGCACGTACCGGCATCGTGGCCGACGCGGCGACCTGCGAGGCCTGTCGCCAAGAGCTGTTCGCCCCCGACGATCGCCGCTACCGTTATGCATTCACCAATTGCACGCATTGCGGGCCACGCCTATCAATCGTCAAGGGCATCCCCTACGACCGCGCCAACACCAGCATGTCGGTATTCACGCAGTGCCCTGCCTGCCAGGCCGAGTACGACGATCCGGCCGATCGCCGCTTTCATGCACAACCAAACGCCTGCCCGGAATGCGGTCCGCAGGTGTGGTTGGAAGATGCCAAACACCGCCTGATCGCCGACAGCACCACCTTTCAGGACGCAATAGCCGCGGCTGCCGCGCGTCTCGCCGCCGGCCAGATTGTCGCAATCAAGGGTATCGGCGGATTTCATCTGGCGTGCGACGCGAGCCAGGCGGAGGCAGTCGACGAGTTGCGCAAACGCAAGCGCCGCGATGCCAAACCGTTCGCGCTGATGGTCGCCTCGGTCGAACAGGCGGCGCGTTTCGTCGCGTTGGACGATACCGAAAAAGCCCTGCTATCGAGCACGGCCGCACCAATAGTGCTCGCCGAACGCCGCGCAGATGCACCTGAACTGCCGCACGCGCTGGCCCCCGACCAGACACAACTCGGTTTCATGCTGCCCTACAGTCCGCTGCACCAGCTGCTACTGGCCGACTGGCAGGCGTTCAAACCGGGCATGCCGTTGGTCATGACCAGCGGCAACCTGTCAGACGAACCCCAGTGCACCGACAACACCGATGCATCCGATCGCCTGCGCGAGATCGCCGATTGCTGGCTGGTGCACGATCGCGAGATCGTCAATCGGGTCGATGATTCGGTAGTGCGTGTCGACCTCGGCAGGCCGCGCTTTCTGCGCCGCGCGCGCGGTTACGCCCCAGCGCCGATCGCCATGCCGCAGGGTTTCGAAGCGGCGCCGCCCCTGCTGGCGCTCGGCGGCGAGCTCAAGAACACCTTCTGTCTGCTACAGGACGGCAATGCCACGCTGTCGCAGCACCTTGGCGATCTTGAGGATGCTCGCACCAGCGACGCCTGGGAACGCAGCCTGGCGCTGTATCGGTCGCTGTTCCAGCATTCCCCTCAGGCGATTGCCGTAGACCTGCATCCGGACTACCGCTCGACGCGTTACGGGCAGGCGCTTGCCGAACGTGAGAATCTCGAACTGATCGAGGTACAACATCATCATGCGCACATCGCGTCGGTGCTGGCAGACAACGCCTGGCCGCTCGATGGCGGCCCGGTGCTGGGCATCGCCCTCGACGGGCTCGGCATGGGAACCGACGGCACCTTGTGGGGTGGCGAGTTCCTGAAGGCCGATTACCTGGATTTCAGCCGGGCCGGATTCCAACAACCGGTGCCACTGCCCGGCGGCACCAAGGCGCTGCTCGAGCCGTGGCGCAATACCTGGGCACATCTCGCGACCCAGGTGGGCTGGCAGCGCGTCTGTAGCCTGTGGCCCAACGTAGAGATCGTCGAGTGGCTCAGCGACGGCAAGCCGCTGGCGGTGTTCGAGCAAATGGTAGAGCGCGGCCTGAATTCACCCTTGAGCAGCGGCGTGGGCCGCCTGTTCGATGCGGTCGCGGGCGCGCTCGGGCTTTGTCGCGAGTCGATAAGCCACGAAGGCCAGGCAGCAATCGCACTGGAGAACGCCGCACGTCGCGCGCCCGATGAACAAGGCGCCTACCGATTCCCGCACACCGAAGAAAAACTCGAACTCACGGCATTCTGGGAAGACCTGTTGTCGGATCTGCGCGCCGGGGTCGACGTCGAACGCATCAGTGCGCGATTCCACAACGGACTGGCCAAGGGTATCGGCATGTTCGCCATCGCGCTGTGCGACCGGATGGACCTGGACACCGTGGCGCTCTCCGGCGGGGTTTTTCAGAATCGCACGCTGTTCACCCGGCTGCACGACTACCTGTCGCACTACGAACTGAAGCTGATGTCGCATTCGCAGGTGCCGAGCAATGATGGCGGCATCTCACTTGGGCAGGCCGCCATCGCAGCCGCCCGACTGCTGCGGCGATGAACCCCGGCGACAACTGCGGCTCGATTGACCGGCGACAGGGATTGTCCGTCTCAAGTCTGCTGCAATATCACCACATATTCGCCCGGAGACCGACGTGCTCAGTGTCTTGATTCTGGGACTGCTCATCGGCCTACAGCATGCGACCGAGGCCGACCATCTCGCCGCCGTCGCCAGCCTGACAACCCAAAGCAAGAGCCTGCGCGATGCCGCCAAGCACGGCGGCGCATGGGGGCTCGGTCACAGCCTGATGATTTTTATTTTCGGCGGAACCGCCCTCGCCGTTGGCAGCGCGATGGACCAGACGCTGGCACTGTGGCTCGAAACTGCCGTCGGCGGCATGCTGGTTCTGCTGGGTGCGGATGTCTTGCGCCGTATGCTGCAACAGCGCGTGCATTTTCACCGTCACCGCCACGGCGAACAGACGCACTTTCACGCCCACAGTCACGCCCCCGGCGGAGCACACGACAACGACCCGCACAACCACAGGCACGCCGCACGCACGCCGTTACGCTCGCTTGTCGTCGGTATGGTGCACGGCATGGCGGGGTCGGCGGCGCTGATCGTGTTCGCGCTTGGTTCGGTCGAATCCCCACTGGAAGGCCTGATGTACTTGGTCACGTTCGGTATTGGTTCGCTGCTCGGGATGAGCGCAATGGCCGTCGTCATCAGCCTGCCCCTGCAGTGGTCGGCGCGCCGACTGACCTGGGCCCACAACAGCCTCACCGCGATGATGGGGCTGTTTACCATCGGCTTGGGCATCCTGCTGCTGCACCAGACCATCGGCGCGCTATCAAATCCGCCCCTTCCGGTCTGAACACACACTCGCCGCACGAGCGGCGCCGAATCGCAAGAATCACGCTTTCGATTGAGATAGCCCACGCAATCGGCGAGAATGTCGGCCGCTGATGTTCACCTTCGGCA
>MWSE01000024.1_pt1 | contig 43259 bp, 40 predicted proteins | sample 1021931 | NCBI WGS metagenome assembly MWSE01 (sample SAMN06338154, study PRJNA374545) | mollusc metagenome | biome: marine bay; material: sediment; isolation source: gill 28 cm from animal B | host: Kuphus polythalamius | place: Philippines: Mindanao | collected 2011-09-12 | reverse complement strand
CATGTACAAGATCGCCGGCGAGTTGACTCCCACGGTGCTGCACGTGGCGGCACGCTCGCTGGCGGCGCAGGCGCTGTCGATCTTCGGCGACCATTCCGACGTGATGGCGTGCCGTGCCACCGGCTACGCCATGCTGTGTTCGGCCAGCGTACAAGAGGTGCAGGATTTCGCCCTGATCGCCCAGGCCGCCTCTCTCGCCGGTCGCATCCCCTTTCTGCACTTCTTCGACGGTTTCCGCACCTCGCACGAGGTCGACAAGATCGATGAACTCGACCGTCAGACAATACGCGCGATGATCGACGACGAACTGGTCGCCGCGCATCGCTCACGCGCCATGTCACCCGACAAACCGGTACTGCGCGGTACCTCGCAGAACCCGGATGTGTACTTCCAGGGGCGCGAGTCGGTAAACACTTACTACGAAAAATTGCCTGATATCATCGATGGTGTGATGTCGACATTCGGCGAACTGACCGGGCGCCAGTACGGCCTGTTCGAGTATGTCGGCGCACCGGATGCCGAGCGCGTGATCGTGCTGATGGGGTCAGGCCTGGGGGCTGCCGAGGAGGCCGTAGAGACCCTGGTCGATCAGGGCGAGAAGGTCGGCCTGATAAAGGCGCGGCTGTTCCGCCCCTTCTCCCCCAAACACCTGCTCGCCGCACTGCCGGAGCCGGTCAATACGCTGGCCGTGCTCGATCGCACCAAGGAACCGGGCGCCGATGGTGAGCCGCTGTATAAAGATGTGCTGACCGCGCTCGTTCAGGCAGTGGCCGACGGCGAGCGCAACGCCATGCCGCGCGTCGTCGGTGGTCGCTACGGCCTGTCCTCGAAGGAGTTCACCCCCGGCATGGTGGCCGGCGTGTTCGCCGAGCTGGCCAACGACCGGCCGAAAAACGGATTCACGATCGGCATCCACGACGATGTGAGCCACACCAGCCTGAATTGGGATACCACCTTTGCGCCGCTCGCCGCGCAGGGCATTACACGCTGCGTGTTCTACGGCCTGGGCTCGGACGGCACCGTGTCCGCCAATAAGAACTCGATCAAGATCATCGGCGAGAACACCGACCTGCACGTGCAGGGCTACTTTCAATACGATTCGAAGAAGGCCGGCGCAGTCACCGTCAGCCATCTGCGCTACGGCGACCAGCCGATCCGCTCGACCTACTTGATTGGTAACGGCGAGGCCCAGTTCGTCGCCTGTCACCAGCCGAACTTCCTGGTGCGTTACGACATGCTCGCCAAGGCAGCGCCGGGGGCAACCTTTCTGCTGAACACGCCGGCTTCGCCCGACACCGTGTGGAGCAGCCTGCCGCGCAAGGTGCAGCAACAGATCATCGACAAGCAGCTGCGGCTGTTCAGCATCGATGCCTACGGCATTGCCCAGCGTACCGGCATGGGACGGCGCATCAACACCATCATGCAGGCCTGCTTCTTCGCCATCACCGCGATCCTCGATCGCGACGCCGCGATGAACGAGATCAAGACCATGGTGCAGAAGACCTACGGTCGCAAAGGGCGCCGGCTGCTCGAACGCAACTTCGCCGCCATCGACGAAGCCGTTAGCGGACTGCACGAGATCGATGTGCCGCAGCACATCAGCAGCCAGGTAGAGATGCCTCCGGTGGTCGCCGCCAATGCCCCCGTGGCCGCTGGGTACCGCTGCCTACGAAAAACGCCAGTTGGCGCTCGAGATCCCGCAGTGGGAGATGGATCTGTGCACCCACTGCGGCAAGTGCCCGCTGGTGTGTCCGCATGCCGCAATCCGTTCCAAGGTCTTTGATGCGGGCCTTGCGCGCAACGCCCCTGCCGGATTTCTGCACATGCCGGTCAAAGGCGCCAAGGATTTCCCACCGGATACGCATATCAGCTACCAGGTCGCACCGGATGACTGCACCGGCTGCGGCCTGTGCGTTGAGATCTGCCCGATCCGCGACAAACAGAACCCGGCACGTAAGGCGCTCAACATGGTGCCGGTCGAACCGCGCCGCGAGGTCGAGCAGGCCAGTTGGGACTTCTTCCTGACGCTGCCTGAGTTCGATCGCACCCAGTTGAAGGAAACGACGCTCAAAGGCGCGATGATCATGCAGCCGCTGTTCGAGTTCTCGGGCGCCTGTGTCGGTTGCGGCGAAACACCGTACATCAAGTTGGCGACCCAGCTTTTCGGCGACCGCATGCTGATCGCCAACGCCACCGGCTGTTCATCGATCTACGGCGGCAACCTGCCGACCACGCCCTACACCACCAACCCCGACGGTCGCGGTCCCGCGTGGAACAACTCGCTGTTCGAAGACAACGCCGAGTTCGGCCTGGGCATGCGGATCGCCGTCGACAAGCAGACCGAGCATGCGGTTGAACTGCTGCAGGAACTGGCCGGCGATCTCGGCGATACCCTGGTCGAGGCGATCGGCACCGCCGATCAACATACTGAGGCCGACATCTTCGAACAACGCGGCCGGGTCATCGAGCTGCGCAAGAAACTCAAGGCAATCGACAAACCGGCTGCGCGCTCACTCGAAGCAGTCGCCGATTACCTGGTCAAGAAAAGTGTCTGGCTGATCGGCGGCGACGGCTGGGCCTACGACATCGGTTACGGCGGCGTCGACCATGTGCTGGCGTCGGGGCGCAACGTCAATATCCTGGTGCTGGATACCGAGGTGTATTCCAACACCGGCGGCCAGACCTCGAAAGCGACACCGCTGGGCGCGGTCGCCAAGTTCTCCGCCGGTGGCAAACCGGTCATCAAGAAAGACCTGGCGATGATGGCGATGGCCTACGGCGACGTGTATGTGGCGCAGGTCGCCTATGGCGCCAAAGATGTGCAGGTGCTGCGCGCCTTCCTCGAAGCGGAAAGCTACGATGGTCCGTCACTGATCATTGCGTACTCGCCGTGCATTGCGCACGGCATCGATCTAGCGAAGAACCTGCAGCAACAGAACCTGGCCGTCAACGCCGGCCACTGGGGCCTGTTCCGTTACGATCCGCGCAAGGCTGCCGAAGGCCAGAATCCGCTGCATCTCGATTCGAAAGAGCCGAGCGTGCCGTATCGCGACTTCGCCATGTCGGAAACGCGCTTTGCTGTACTCGAGCGCACCCATCCGCAGGCAGCGCACCGCTTCATGGATGCCGCCCAGCATCAGACCAAGGCCAAGTTCCACCTGTACGAACAGCTGGCGAAACTGGCGGTCGGCGAGACCGAACCGACGGTACCGGACAAACAATAGATGCCGCCAAAGCGCGACTGGCCGGCGCATGTTCGAGCGTCGGCAAGCCGAGGCAGGCGGTCTACGCTTAATCAGTAACCACGACGCGCACGACGGAGGACACAGCATGGATATGAGCACCCAATGGCTAGGGCTGAAACTCAAGAACCCCTTGGTACCCTCGGCATCACCGCTTTCCCGCAGTCTCGACGCCGCCAAGCAACTCGAGGACGCCGGCGCGGCCGCTATCGTGATGTATTCCCTGTTCGAAGAGGCCGTACGCGCCGAAGAAGACGGCATGCTGACCTTTCTGCACCACTCTGAAACCGGCCATGCCGAGGCAGACAGCTATCTGCCCGCCCACCAGGACTTTCCAGGCGAACTCGATCGCTACCTGGAACAAGTCGCCGCCCTCAAAGCGTCGTTGGAGATCCCGGTGATCGCCAGCCTGAACGGCGTCACCGCGACGGGCTGGATGACGCACGCCAAAGAGATCGCGGATGCAGGCGCCGATGCACTCGAACTGAATGCCTACTATGTAGCGGGTGATGTCTGGGAAGATGGTCACTATGTCGAGCAACGCTACATCACGTTGCTAAAGGAATTGCGCGAACACATCAGCATCCCGATCAACATGAAGCTGTCACCTTTCTTCAGCTCGATCGGCAACATGATCAAGAAACTCGAGGCGGCCGGCGTCGCCGGCGTGTCGCTGTTCAATCGTTTCTATCAACCGGATATCGATATCGAAGGCATGCGGCTGCAGCACGCCTTGACGCCGACACGATCGAGCGACGCCCTGTTATCGATGCGATGGATCGCCATCCTGCACGGCCGGGTTGAATGCTCGCTGGGTGCGACCGGCGGCGTACACACCGGCGAAGACGCGATCAAGCTCTTGCTGGCCGGTACCGATGTCGTGCATCTGTGCAATGCCTTGTTGGCGCTTGGCCCGAAGCACCTGAGCAAAGTGATCGCCGACATGTCTGCCTGGATGGAACACCAGGGCTTCGAGAGTGTTGCGGAATTCCGGGGCCGCTTGAGTCAGTCGAGCGTTCTCGATCCCTCTGACTATGAACGCCTGAACTATATCCGCGTGCTGGACAGCTATAGTGGAGCCGAAGGCGTCTGGCGCTGACAACAAGCGCCAGACACAAAGATCGTCAGATCAAGGGGGTCTTGCGCAGACCTACCATCATGCCGAGCTTTTCAGCACCGGTGACCAGCATCCACAACGTATGCACGCCGAACATGATGGCAAGGATGCCTCCGGCCATCGCCAACGGCGCGACCAGTAGCGAGACCGCCCAATGCATTTGGAAGGCGCCGGACAATGCAATCGTGGTGATGACGAACAACGCGACCAATTCCAATTTCGACTTGGCCAGGCTCGATTCTGCGAGGGTGTTCGGTTGCTTCATGTCGGGTCTCCGCTGTGTTGCCGTTGAGCGAACTGTAGTAAGCGATAGCGCTTAGCTGACTAGAACCAGGTCGCAGTTTTTGGCGCATGCGTCTTGGCAACTACGCTGCATTGTGGTGCGTACCACAGCTTGTCGGGAGGCGCATTCGGGCAGCAAGAATTAAAGGTTGCACACTGCCCAACGCACGATGCAATCGCTGCCCGCGTCAACGTTGACTCGCGAACCTTGCCCGCAGTCAGTGCCTCAAGCGCGCGGCGACGAGCGAGTCGATTGAAGCCATGAACGCTTCCACTGCTGTGGTGTAGCTGCCGGGCAACCCGAGTTGCTCGTTGATCTCGCGATGTGACATCGGCTGTGGCAGCACCTGTCCCCGGCGGCCCAGGGCATGCATCCTGGCGACGAAACTATCTGCAGCACCACAAGGATCGTCACGCCGTTGCGACGAACACACCGCAAGCACCGGCGGCCCCTTGGCGACGAGTGCATGATACGGCGAAGCCTTGCGCCAATAGTTCGGATCATCACCGAATGCATTCTTGTAAACCTTGCGCATGATGCGCGGCGGTGCGCGCATCGTGTCGGGAACATTCAGGGCCGCGCTGTCGAGCAGTACTGAACCGAGCCAGGGCGATACGCCCTGTTGAGCCGCCAGTGAAGGATCGGCGGTCAACAACGCAACAAGGTGCGCACCGGCGGAGTGGCCGATCAGGATCACCTTACGCGGATCGGCGCCGAACTCTGCGGCGCGACGCTGAAAGGCCGCCAATGCGCGCGCTACATCGGTTGCCTGACGCACCGGATCCGCATCTGGTACCAGGCGATAGTTGGTCGATACGAACACGAAGCCTCGCGGCAGCCAACGCTTGACCTTGTTCTCGACTACCCGGTCATGCGCCTTGTCGCCTCGACGCCAACCACCGCCATGCACCATGAAGACAACGGGTGCATCGTGTACACCATGCGGTGCATACACGTCGAGCCTGTGCCGCGCATGCTCGCCATACGGCACGTCGTTCGTGATCTGTATATCGCTCGGCAGCACGCCGGCATCGACGCGCTGCAATTGATCATCTTCAGACCCACGACGCTCGTCGAGCCAGTCGCGCAACGGGCCGGCATGTGCACCCGCTGTCGCCAGGCACACCAGCAGCGCACCTATCACGCCAACGAAAAAGCGCCGATCAGTGGCTCGGTGGCGTTGTGCAACGTGCGATGTGCTTGGTCGTTTCGACATATCGATCTCCGCGCGGCCTTTCGTACAAATCAGGTCGGCCGTTGCCAGGCCAGAAAGCGGGCATCATCGACCGAAGTCATGGCATCGATAATGACGTCGTTATCGAACGCCGGCAACTGCTGCAGCCGCGAGAGCAAGTTGTCGAAACCTGCCGTATCGGCAGCTATTCGCCAACAACGTTCCGGGTCGCTACCTACCAGCACCCAATGCACGTCATCGACGAACGGACCCAAACTGTTCGTCTCGATCACGACCATCGACAGTTCGTCCCAGGTCATGTGCTCGACATTGTCGGTCGATAGCTGGATCGTGATACCTGCGTTGTCGTGTTCGATGCGCTGCGCCGAAATAACCGCCTTGGGCAACCCAGGCTGGTTGCTTTGCGTGTTTGGCGCAACAGGCTCGGCACAGCTGTGCTCGTATTCGCCGATGATCAGCTCCCACACAAACGCGAGGCCACAGATCACAACGCTCCAATAGACTTCCGGTCGCAGCCAAGTGACACACAGCGCCGCAAGGGTCGCGACTGCTGTCCAAACAATTCGCATCGCGCGGCGCTTCGAATACCGCGATAAGGTCGACTCAGCCATGATTGACGGACTATTTCACGTTGGCCGGCTGTTGGCCATTGCCGGATTGTTAAATCGCGTTACCGGGCCAATGCCGCACGCAGATAGCGGTCGGGGTCGATGAAGAAGGCTTTCTTGTATCCCTGTGTCGACCTGTCCATCTTCCAAGGTAGCGGAATCATACGCACGATCGCGTAGTGCAGATGCGGCGGCTTACCTTTCGCATTGCCGCTATCGCCAAGGCGGCCGACGATGTTACCGGAAGCAACCCAAGAGCCGGCAGATACGTCGACGGTGTCGAGGTGGGCGAAATAGTGCAAGCGCCAACTCGGCCCAAGGACCAAGGCGACATTGCCGCCTTTGCGCAGATCACCCGCAAACACCACCAGCCCGTCAACCGTGCTGACGACCGGCGTGCCTTTCGCGCCGAAGATGTCGATGCCCTTATGCACTCCCGAGGTGCCCCAGGGCTCGAACCAGAACGAGTCCGGGTGCCAATCGTTGCTGCTTGCATTCTGTACGGGCACGACGACACGCTCGGGCAACAGATAGCCGGCTGCAATCAATATCCCTGTCGCGAGCAGTATCACCGTACGTTTCCTCATCAATCCACCTGTTTGCTCGACAACCCGGGCGCAGGCGTCATGCCTGATTCTTCGCAACCCGTTCGCGGCCGCAAAGTGTCGTAACCGGAGGTCGTTCGTGTTTTGGCCGGATCATTAATGCGAAAATCCCGCGCGCTGTACACCCTTCGGGTGGCAAAACGTTTGTTGAATGAGTTTTTTGAGGACGAATGGACCTATGGATAGAAGAGAAATGTTACGTCAATGCCTGCTGCTGCTCGGCGTATCGATGGCCGGCCGGGTTTCTGCACTGGATCTCGACCGCGCATTCGGTGCGGCGAAATCGCTGACCGGCGCCGCTACCTTGAGCGACGAGGACATTGCCAACTATTGCGCACAACTTGCAAAGGAACAGGATGATGCAAACCGTGTCGCGGCGCCCGACAGCGAGTACGGCAAGCGCTTGGCGACGCTCACCGAGGGTCTCGACAGTTATGACGGCATGACGCTGAACTTCAAAGTCTACGAGACCGAAGAAGTCAACGCCTTCGCCATGGCTGACGGAACAGTGCGACTCTACAGCGGCTTGCTCGACCTGATGACCGACGACGAAGTCCGCTACGTGGTCGGCCACGAGATGGGTCACGTCAAGGCCGGGCATTCCCGCAAACGCATGCAGGTCGCGCTGACCACCGGTGGCCTGCGCGATGCCGTCGCAGCCAGCGGTACCAAGCATGCCGACCTGGCGGATTCGCAATTGGGCGAGCTGTTTGAAAAGGTGGTAGTCGCCCAGCACTCGCAGGGCAACGAGAACGAAGCCGATGACTACGCGATGGGCTTTATGAAAGACAAGAACTTCGCGCCTGCAGCGTGCGTAACGGCGCTCGAGAAGCTCGACGCCTTGTCGGGCGGCGGCGGTTCGAGCTGGCTGTCGACCCACCCGGCACCGAAAGAGCGCGCTGCGCGGATGCGTGGGCAGCTAGCCTGATACGTAGACGGCGCAGCGTTCGCCGTTGCGCCGTCTACCAGGCGAGCCCGTAGAGCATCGGCAGCAACCATGAAAAAGCCGCCCACATGATCAAGGTAAGCGGTATGCCGATGCGCAGGAAATCCGCAAACAGGTAACCCCCGGCGCTCATCACCAGCAGATTGGTTTTGTAGGCGATCGGCGTCGCATAGCTCATGTTCGCGCCGAACAGCACCGCCAGCACAAAGGGTTCGGCAGGCAGATCCAACTGCCGGGCAATACCGATGGCGATCGGCGTACCAATCAGGGCGGCAGCGTTGTTCGAAACGATGTTCGTCATCAACGCCATCAACAACATCAAGCCGCTAAGTAGACCGCCCGGCGACACCCCCTGGGTGTAGGCAACGAACACCTGGGCCAGATAGTCGGCGGCGCCGGTATCCAACAGCGCCGAGCCCAGGGCGAGGCTCGCCACGACGATCATGACGACCTGAGTATTCAAGGCGCGTACGGCATCGCGCCAGCTCAGACAGTTGGTCGCCAACATCGCGAGGACACCGACCAAGGCGCTGATGGCAATCGGTACCAGGCCGAGCGCGGCGCTCAGTATGATGGCCGCCATGATGAGCATCGCCAACGGCGCCCGGCGCGTGGTCGGCAGGTCGGCGGTGGCATCGAGCACCAGCACGTCGCCGCGCCGCTTCATCTCACTGATGTGATCACGTGCGCCCTGCACCAGGATCACGTCACCGACGCGCAGGCGGATGTCGTGCACCTGGGCTCGCAGCGCCTGCATCTGCCACCCCGCGCGATGCAGCGCCAGAGTGAGCAGCTGATAATTGTCGGCGAAGTGCGATCGCGACAGGCTGCTGCCTTCCAACGAGGAACCCTGGGTGACGACGACCTCGGCCAGTTGCTGATCGTCGGCATGCAGCGGGTTGTCTTCATCGACTGGCGCATTGGCCGAATACAGCGCGGCGCCCAGGGCGCTCTCGAACTCTTTGAGGTTGTCGGCCGTATCGTTGACCAGCAGTCGGTCTCCCGCACGCAGTACGGCATCCGGCAAAGGGGTGACATAGGTCTGCTCGCCACGCAGTATGCGGCTGACCTTCATGTCGCCGGCCTTGTCGATCACATCGCTCAGGGTCTTGCCGTCGGCGAAGCTGTCTTCCGGAATGTGCAGCTGGGCGGAGAAAACACGTGGCCGGTTGTCTTCGAGCTCGGTCTGGCGTATCGGCATGATGCGCGGCGCGATCAACCACAGGTAGAGGATCGCGACGCTGCCGGCAATCGCCACCGGCAGGAGGAAGTCGAACATCTCGAATCGCGGCACCCCGAGGTCGGCGGCGACACTGACCACGAGCAGGTTGGTAGAGGTGCCGATCGTTGTGCTCATGCCCCCGACCAACGTGGCAAAACCCATCGGCATCAGCACCGCCGAGGGCGGGTTGCCGGTGCGCAGCGACACGCTGATCAGGATCGGCAGCAACAACACCACGATGGGTACGTTGTTGACGAAGGCACTGAACAGCGCGCCTATCAACAAGGTCAGCAGCAACGAGAACGACGGCGCCACCCCCCAGGCACGCGCCAACAACCGGCCCACCGGCTCGAGGGCCCCGGTGCGCACCAGGCCCTGCCCGGCGATCATCAGGGCACACACCGCCACCAAGGCCTCGTGACCGAAACCGAGAAAGAAATCGGTGGCATGAAGACGGACGCCCTCGCGGGCAAAGGGAAACAGCTCGAACCCCAGCACCAGGGCAGCGAGCACGAACAGGCTCGAGGTTTCCAGGGCGAGGCGCTCGCGGGTGAACAACAGCAACGCGACCAGCGTCAACAGCATGACGGCAATCGCATGGGGATTCGGGGTGGCGAGATCGGCAGGTGTCACGTCGTAGCCGCGTCAGCTGGATGATGCGTCAAGCATAGTCACGACAGTGGGGGTGACGCGAGCCGGCCAAGCCGACAAGCGGCAATCACTGAAAGCGCTGGTTCACCACCGACTCGATGGCATCGAGTTCTTCGATCATCTCGGTGTTGCCGAACAAGCGCACACCCATGTAACCCAGTGCCCCCACGATCAACAGAATCAACATGACCAGCGAAGCGCGCAACACACCCCGCAGCAGGCGTTGTCCGAAGGTGGGCGGCAAGGTGGGCGGGGCCACTTTGGGCCGACGACGCGAATGCACTTTGGCTTGAAAGCCATCATCCAATTCACGCAGCACGTCCAAAGGCGTCTCGGAATAGGCACCGCGCACCCTTTCTGCAACGAGCGAAGGACACAAATCGACTAGGTGGTCGACCAATTCGGCGACGCCGGTCTGCCAGTCGGTAGCGGTCAGTGAGTCGGAATGGTAGCTGGCGAGCCGCGCGATACTGCGCGGCAGCGATCCTCGCCCCGGCATCTCTGCGCCACCGACCAGAACCGGCACGACGGCCTTGCCTTGGGCGAACGCCGCTTCAATCTGCGTGCGTATCCAATCGGTGGGATCGAACAAGCGGGTGGCGTGCCCATCGTCGGAAAGTGCCGCCCAGTGGCGACCAACGACCACGACCAGCGCATCGGTAGCCGCGATCGCGCGATGCAGCACATCGGTGAAGTCGCTGTCCGGCGGAATCTCTACGTCGCGGAAGACGCGATCGGCACCGAGAAGTTCTCGGAGATCATCTGCGAGGCGGCTCGCATAGCCTTGGCTGTCATCTCGGCGGTAACTAACCAGAACCCCTGCCATTGCGGCGTACTACTCCAGAAAGGGCGTTGAATTTTGGTCGCAGATACTAACTTGCCGTCTGCCGGGCGACCATCATCGAAGCCACTAATTATTGTTCGGCATAGCAATAAGCTACGTAAATACCCATGCCAACGGCAAGGTGCAACGCAGCATGCGCAGACGGCAAACCGCATGTTGGACCATCTAGATGTAAAAGCGTTCAAAAATATGTAAAGCCACAACATCGAAAAACAACATGATCAAGGTGAAGCGTCCGTTCCAACGCAGAAAGCCACGCGCATCGATGCCGAAGCGCCCTTGCATACCCAGGTGCATCCCCGAAAACGGCGAGCTGGATACACCGGCAGCCCATGTCATGAGGTAGGTAATGCCCATCAGGTTCGGGTCGGGAGACATCGGCGCGAGCAATCCGTGGGCGGTCGAGATGCTGATGACCGGGTGTACCCCGGCGACGGACACGGCCACCATCACCAATAACAAGGCGCTCGCCTCGGTCGCACCGACGTGTTCGATATCGAGACGCCATCCACTGCTGTGCGCCACGCTGGCGATGCCGGCGGCCAACACGCCCGCCGCGAGAAACAATGCCAACTCACCCGACATCTGCGGCAACCCGCCCCGTACATGTTGCTGTAGCCGTTGCAGCGCCGCATTGCCGTGACGCACGACCAGCACCACGGCCGTCAACAGGATCGACAACAGACTGATGAATGTGAGAATGGGTACGGCACGAAAGACCTCGTGCGCGGCGAGTACCATCAGGGCGAGCAGCCCGGGTATCCACAGCGCGCCGAAATGCATTGGGTAGCCGACGAAATCCAGTCCGCCCGCGCTCCGTGTCAATTCGCGGCCGGATATGACCAGGCCGAGCACCGCCAGCGGCAGACCGACCAGCGACAGGGTCGTCAGCTGCGCACCCGGCGCGTTGCTCAGCGCGATACCCATGGCGGCAAAGAACGGCGACCACAGCGCGGCCAGTGAAAAGCCACGCGACAGCACGGTCGCCTGCAACGACGTCATCGGCGCACGCCGAGATTGCCGGTCGCCGAGAATCATCACCGCCGACAGATTGATCACCGAGCCGAACAGGTGAACGCCAAACAAGGTGCGCCACAAGGCGTGCGGCCCGCGCGGATCCTCTTCTCCGGCATCCACCTCCGGCAGACTGATCAGGCGCAGAAAGGTCACCCCTCCGAGCATCGCCAGCAACGCCTGGTTGGCACTGATCGCCTTGGTTATCTCGGCACTGCCGCCGGTCCACGCTGCATAACCCAGGCCCGCCAGACCAACCAACAGCATCACGATCATCTGGATGCGCGGCAAGCCGCGGACCCTGTGGAGCAACAGCAGACCGGCGAGCCAAAATGCCAGCCCCGGCACCACCACACTGATGGGCAGACCCAGGCCGAGAATGATCGACGCCACCATGGCGGCAAACAGCATCCATCCGGCGATAGCGGTATCGCCGGCGGCTAGGCGGGTAAGCAAAGACTTCATCTGCGACAGCATATCGTTCCTTGGTCGACGGGGCGATGGCGTTTGCCTGCCGACAAGCGGCGATGCGTACCTTTAAATAGGCGGACATTTTTTGGGCTATCCGACAGGGCAAAGACGGTAGAATCGCGGGCATCGAGAAATTTGCCGCCCGTGCGCCCGAGGCGCAGCGGGACGAAACCGTCGAGGAATGTCGTATGAGTACGCCCACGCCCACAGAGCTCAACCTGCACCGCATGTCGCGCGTGCTCGAGGTCACCTTCGATGATGGGTCGAACTTCAAACTGCCGGCAGAGTACCTGCGGGTTTATTCGCCGTCGGCCGAGGTCGCCGGCCATGGGCCGGGGCAGCGCAAGGTGCCGTTGGGCAAGGAAGGCGTCAATATCGATCGCATCGAACCGGTCGGCAACTATGCGGTGGTGCTGCACTTCGACGATGAGCACAACACCGGCATCTACTCGTGGGAAACCCTGTACAATCTGGGCAAGCACTACGATGACCTGTGGGCGCAGTATCTCGAAGAGCTGAAGGAAAAGGGCTACACCCGTAAAGAGCCCGCCACCTGACGTTCTGCGGCGCCCGCCCCACCACAGCGGGACCGCTCCCATGGCAGACAACAAAGACAGCACCCATTTCGGCTATCGCAGCGTCGACCCGCGCGATAAAGCGGGGCTGGTACGCGGCGTGTTCGATTCGGTCGCCGGCAAATACGATGTCATGAACGACCTGATGTCGATGGGCGTTCATCGGCTGTGGAAGCGCTACGCGGTCGAACTCGCCGGTGTGCGCCGCGGACAGACGATTCTCGATCTGGCCTCCGGCACCGGTGATCTGGCAGACCGGTTCGCCGACCTCGTCGGCCCCGATGGGCTGGTGCTGATGACCGACATCAATGCGGCGATGCTCAGCGTCGGGCGTGATCGCATGGTCGATCGCGGACATGCCGGCAATCTCGCGTATGCGCAGGTCAATGCCGAGGAGCTGCCATTTCCCGACGACACCTTCGATCTGATCACCATCGCGTTCGGCCTGCGCAACGTCACCGACAAGCAGAAGGCGCTCGAATCGATGTACCGTGCGCTCAAGCCGGGCGGTCGCGCGCTTGTGCTGGAATTCTCCAAGCCGCTGAACAAGCCGCTGGAAAAGCTGTACGACCTGTACTCGTTCCAGGTACTGCCACGCATCGGCGATCTGGTCGCCAAGGACGCCGACAGCTACCGCTACCTGGCCGAATCGATCCGCATGCATCCCGACCAGGAAACCCTCAAAGGTATGATGGAGCAGGCGGGATTCGAACGCTGCGATGTGCACAATCTGACCGGAGGCATCGTCGCCGTCCATCGCGGTTTCAAGTTCTAGGAGCCTGTCGGCATGACACTGCGCGACCTCGCACTCGAAGGCCTGGAACAATCGATCAACGCGGTAATCGCCCTCGACCCGGATGCCGCCAGACGGCTGGCAACCCTGCACGGCAGTAGCGTGCGCATCGAGCTCAGCGGCACGGGCATTGCGCTGAACATGGTGCCGGGCCATGACGGCCGCTTGCAGATGCTCGGCTCGATCGAAGGCGAACCCGACTGCACCCTGCGCGGCAGTGCGTTCGACCTGATGCGGGCCAACGAGCAGAACCAGGGTACGGCCCAGTTGTTCGCCGGGCGCGTCAGCATCGACGGCGACGCCAAGCTCGCACAACGCTTCAGCGAAGCACTCGGCAGCCTCGATATCGACTGGGAAGAACAGTTGTCGCGCCTGACCGGCGACATCGCCGCACATGAGATCGGGCGCGGCGTACGCGCCGCCATGCAGCAGGGCGCACGCATGCGCGATAGTGCCGAACAGAACCTGTCCGAATACCTCACCGAAGAAACGCGCGTGCTGCCGCATCGCTACGAAGTCGAAGACTTTGTGAGCGACGTCGATACGCTGCGCGACGATGTCGAACGCCTCGAAGCACGCATCGCCCTGCTGGAGAAAGCACGCCGGGGTGACGGCGCGTGATCCCGATTCGAGAAAGCCTGCGCGTGATGCGCATCGGCTGGGTGTTGATGCGACACGGTCTGGATGAGGTCATCCTTGCCGCGCACCTGTTTCGACCGATTCGCTTCTTCAGATTCCTGTCACCGTTTTATTGGGGCAAAAAGCCGCCGCGCGGCGTACGCATGCGGCGCGCACTCGAAGACCTCGGCCCGATCTATGTTAAGTTCGGCCAGATCCTGTCGACCCGGCGCGACCTGTTGCCGGACGACATCGCCGCCGAACTGTCGAAACTGCAGGACCAAGTCCCGCCTTTTCCCGGCAAGCGTGCGCAGGCCATCATCGAACGCTCACTGGGCAAGCAGGTCAGCGAACTGTTCGCCGAGTTCGACAGCGAGCCGCTGGCGTCGGCCTCGATTGCCCAGGTGCACGCAGCAACCCTGCACGACGGCAGCAAGGTGGTGGTCAAGGTTGTCCGCCCCGGCATCGAGAAAACGATCCAACAGGACATCGACCTGCTGTTTACGATCGCCAAACTGGCGCGCAAGTATTCACGCGAGGCACGCCGCTTGCGCCCGGTCGAGGTCGTCGAGGAGTACGACAAGACCATTCACGACGAACTCGACCTGATGCGTGAAGCCGCCAACGGTGCGCAGCTGCGGCGTAACTTCAGCGGCAGCGACATTCTCTACGTGCCCGAGATCCACTGGGACTACACGCGCGAGAACGTGATGGTGCAGGAACGCATCTATGGCATTCCCGTCGACCGGATCGACGAACTGCTCGCCAAGGGCATCGACCTGAAAAAGCTTGGCGAACGCGGCGTCGAGATCTTCTTCACCCAGGTGTTTCGCGACAACTTTTTCCACGCCGATATGCACCCGGGCAACATCTTCGTACGCCCGGACGGCAGCTACGTCGGCGTCGACTTCGGCATCATGGGCACCCTGACGACCGGTGACCAACGTTACCTTGCCGAGAACCTGCTGGCGTTCTTTCATCGCGACTACCGCAAGGTTGCCGAGCTGCATGTCGAATCAGGCTGGGTGCCGAGCACCACGCGCATCGAGGATTTCGAGGCCGCCATCCGCACCGTCTGCGAGCCGATCTGGGAAAAGCCGATCAGCGAAATCTCGTTCGGTCATTTCCTGTTGCGGCTGTTCCAGACGGCGCGTCGCTTCAACATGGAGGTGCAGCCGCAGCTGGTGCTGTTGCAAAAGACCCTGCTGAACATTGAGGGACTTGGTCGCATGCTGTATCCGCAGCTCGACCTGTGGAGCACCGCCAAGCCGTTCATGGAACGCTGGATGTCGGAGCAGGTCGGCCCCAAGGCATTCGTCCGCCGCCTCAAAGACCAGCTGCCGCAGATCTCCGAAGACCTGCCCGAAGTCCCGCTGCTGGCGCATCGTTTCCTACGCAAGGCCGTGGACGGGCAACTGAAGGTGCAGTGGGAGTCGGAAAAACTCGACGAGATCCACGAAGAGATCCGCACCGGCAACAAGCGTACGCAAACCAGCATCGTCGGTGGCAGCCTGCTGATCGCCGGTGTGCTGGTTGGCGGCCTGATCGATATCGGCCACGTACTGAATCCGATGTGGGCCATGGCGGCGCTCAGCGGGACCGGCGGCTTGCTGCTGGTACTGTCCTTCCGCCGCTAATGTGTCGATAGGCGGCTTGATAAATGCGACGAATCGCAGCATCAAAAGCGTTCAGCGCCAATTTGTGTTTTTTGCCATGAAATTGTCCCCTTGTTCGACCGATAATCACGGCAGACACCGCTATCGGTGGAAAGTCCGGCACGGCGATATTGCCCGTTAACGTGGAGGGCGGACTTTGGGTAACTCACTGCAAGACGAATTGTTGAAAGCCGGCTTGATCGATCAGACCAAGATCGACCAGGCAAAAAAACAGCAAAAGAAGAATCGCACCCAACAGCCCAAGGCCAAGCGCAAGGCTGCCAAATCGAAGCCGGTTGATCCCGCCGTCGAGAAAGCGCGCGCCGAAAAGGCCGCGCGCGACCGTGAACTCAACAAGCAGCGTGACGAGGTGCGCCGCCAACGCGAGGTGGCGGCCGAGGTGCGCCAGTTGGTCCGCGGTCATAAGCACCCGCGCAGCGAGAAAGACGACGACGTGCCGTTCCACTTCGAGAACAAGGGCAAGATCAAGCGCATCTTCGTCTCAGCGGACACCCACAAGCTGATCAGCGACGGCAAACTCAAGATCGTCAACGACAATGGGGTATTCGAACTGGTGCCGCCCGCGATCGCAGAAAAGATCCGCGAACGCAATTCGAGCCTGGTGATCGATCTGCCCGAAGACAAACCAGCAGATGGCGATGACCCCTATGCCGACTATCAGGTGCCCGACGACCTGATGTGGTAACGCTGTTTCCCGAATTGCGGCACCGGCTGCACGACACGGTTTCGATTCAGCTCATTCCAGACCGTACCCGTAGCGCTCGATGATGGCGCGCGCCTCGTCGCCTTTCAGGTAATCGAGCAGCGCCGCCGCGGCGGGCTGATCCGTTCCCTTCGCCAATAGCACCGCATCCTGGCGGATCGGGTCATACATTTCTTGCGGCACGATCCAACGTGAACTGCCGTCGTTCAACACCACCTGGGCCAGGGCGACGAAGCCGAGTTCGGTGTTGCCGGTGGCAGCGAACTGGTGGGTTTGTGCAATCGAATCGCCGCGCACGAGCTTGGGGCGAACTGCCTTGGTGATGCCGAGCGAATCCAACACCTGCATGGCCGCCACACCGTAGGGAGCGGTCTTCGGATTGGCGATGGCCAGCCGTTTGAAATCTCCATTCTTCAACACGTCGGCCGTGTCGCCGATCAGATCTCCCTGTTTGCTCCAAAGCACAAGTTTGCCGTTGGCATAGGTGAACTGACCGCTGGCCTTGCCCGCCTCGACCAGCTTTCGCGGCCTCTCCTGGTCGGCAGCGAGAAACACGCCGAACGGCGCGCCGTGAAGGATCTGCGCGTAGAGCTTGCCGGTCGAGCCGAAGCTCAACACGGCCTTGTGGCCGGTCGCTTTCTCGAAACCGGCGGCGACCTCTTTCATCGCCGCGGTGAAATTTGCGGCAACCGCCACATTCACTTGGTCGGCGGATACGGTCGTGCCGATCACCAGCGCAGCCCATGCAACGGCCGATCGCAACAACCTCTGAGCATTCCTCATCTGTACAACTCCATACACCAACCTCGCGGACGGCCGGTCGACGACAGCCGTATCCGCATCAAAGGCTCAGCCACCAACCAAGCACTTTTTAGGCCGCTTTGTGAACCCGTTGTTTCATCGAGGATTCCCTACTGGAGATCGAGGCCGCCACCGGCCCGAGATGTCGGCATTGCAACAAGTTTGTGCACGCCGAGAGGCTGTCAGTGCAGATTGGCGTACATCGCTGTGACGTCGTTCATCTGCGCCATGATCTTATCCATCGAGCGAACAACCAGCGAGGGCACACGCGTGTTGTACTTCTTGCTGTAGTTGCTGATGTTGAAGATCTTCCAATTCTTATCCACCTGGGAAAGGGCGTCGGTGATCTCCGCCGTGTTGATCTTGGCACCGTGCAGTTGAATCAAGGCGGTGCTGAACTCATCGACCGCGCCTTGATATTGCTGTTGCACCAACGCGGCATCCATACCCCATGTCTCCAACAGATAGAGCTTGGCGATGCGCTGCGACAACATCCGTTGGCGCCCGGCGAGGTTGACCATACCACCGGCCTGGGTGCCGGCCCGTTTTTCGAGCAACAGCACGAACTGGTGAGACTCCTGCAACAGCAGTTCGGCGAGATCGTTGACCTGTCCGATACGGCTGGCGTCGGGCGCGTTCAGCAATTCAGTGCGAAGCTCGCTCCACAGCAGCCGGGTCTTGTCGATCTGCTCGTTTTCTTCACCGGTTTCGGCGACCTTCGACAGGTCTTTGAGCTGTTTGTCGAAGCGGGTCAACGCCGCATTCAGCTCTCCCCGCGCCCCCGGGTTGAGGTCCATGCCCAACAACGCGTAGGCCTTGACCATGCGCTGGGTCAGCATGCGCTGACTGCCAGCCTTGTCGATCGCCGGTCCGAGGCTCGACGCTGCCGAAGCCCCGCCACACAGGGTTAATAGAAGGATCACAAAGAGCGAATAGTATTTGGTATTGTTCATTGTTATCTGAATCGTGAACGCTTATCAGTCGTATTGGAAAACGGATCGCGATACTAGCGTCCAAGACAAGCCGCGCTAAATGACACACGTCAATTGCCTTAAGGATTCAGGAAGTTTGTTACTGCAGTTGAATCGCCGGGCTCCTAACCGTATACCTGCCGCGGCAACCACAGAACGATCTCGGGGAAGATGATGCACAGCGCCAGCCCGACGGCCTGAAGAAACAGGAACGGCAGTGAGGAGCGATAGATCTGCGCCATTGTCACGCCGGGCGGCGCAACACTCTTCAGGTAGAACAGGGCATAGCCGAAAGGTGGACTGATGAACGACATCTGCATGTTCACCATGTAGACAACGCCGAACCACAAGGCGAGCTCTTCCGGCGCCACCCCGGGCAGGCCGAACACGCCATCGAACGACAGGGTCTTCATCAGCGGCACGAAGATCGGCACGGCGAGCAACAGGATACCGACCCAGTCGAGGAACATACCGAGGATGACCAGGATCACCATCATCAAGGTCAGGATGCCATACGGCCCCAGGCCGGTGCCGATGATGGTTTCGTTGACGAACTGCTGACCGCCGTTGACCACGTAGAAGCCGACGAACAGGGTCGCGCCGAAGATGATCCACAACACCATGCCGGTAACCCTAAGCGTAGTCAACGCGGCGGCGCGCGTGTTTTCCCACGACAGGCGACGGTGCATCGCCGCAACCACGATCGCACCGAAGGTGCCGACACCGGCGGCCTCGACCGGCGTTGCGATGCCGGCGAAGATGATGCCGAGCACCAAGGTGACCAGTGCAATCGGCGCCATCATGTTCTTCAGCAGGCGCAGCTTTTCGCGCGTATCGACGCGTTCTTCGGGCGGCAGCGCCGGACCGGCTTCGGGCTTGAAGAAGGTCACGATCAGCACGTACAGGATATACATGCCCGACAGGATCAGGCCGGGCACGACTGCGCCGATGAACAGCTCGCCAACCGACTGCTGCGCAACCACGGCGAACAGGATAGCGAGGATGGATGGCGGGATCAGGATGCCGAGCGTGCCGCCGGCCAGGATCGAACCGCAGGCGATCGTCGGGTGATAGTTGCGTGCCACCATCGCCGGCAAGGCGATCATGCCCATTGTGACCTCGGTGGCCCCGATCACACCGCACATCGCAGCCAGCAAGGTTGACGCGATGATGGTCGCGACCGCCAAGCCGCCGCGCAACCCGCCGAGCAGCTTGTACACCATGTCGTACAGCTCTTCGATGATGCCGGCACGTTCCAGCATGGAGGCCATGAAAATGAACAGCGGGATCGCCGACAACTGGTAATCGGTCATCAACGGGAAGATGCGCGACGGCAGGATGTTGAGCATCTGCGCGTCGCCGAACAGGAACAGGAACACGCAGGCCAGACCGCCGGTAACGAAGCTCAGCGGCAGACCGGCCATCAACAGGATGGCGAGCGAGCCGAACATCAGAACGGTCAGCCACAGGATGTCGATTTCAAGCCCCACAGTGCGACTCCGGTGGCAGATGACGCAGGCCGCGATAGGCGGCGACGTCGTTGAACAGGCGGACGATGCCCTGCAGCAGCAATAGCACGGCCCCCAGCGGTAGGGCGAACTTCACCGGGTAGTACTGAATACCCCATTCGGTGAAGGACACCTCCTGCGCCGACCAGGCATCGTGGAAGAAGATCCAGCCGGTCACCAGCAGGGTCACCGTGAAAATAAAGAAGAACACCGACGTGATCAGATCGGCCAGCGCCTTGCCGCGCTCGCTCAGATGCGTGTACAGCACATCGACCCGCACATGCGCGTTCTCCCGCAGGCAGAATCCGCCGGCGATCAGGTACTGCATGCCGAACATCAGGAACATCGCCTCGTGTGCCCAGTTGGTCGGCGAGTTGAACACGTAGCGTGCGACGACCTCGTAGTAATAGGCGAACACCGCGATCAACGACCAGTAGGCGACGAACTCCCCCGCCTTTGCGTTGAACCAATCGACATAGCGCTCGTACCAGGGCAGCGACTTGTCCAACGTGAACTCAGGCACCGTCTCGGCGCACGGCAGCGCTATGCCCTCTTCGCGGGGAACGTGTTCCCGCGCGTTGCAACGCGCGACCAACCTGGGAATCAGCAGGGCGTCGATCAACATCAACAGCACGATGGCCGCCCCGGCCGCCATCGCGAGATTGCTCCAGTAGGCGGCGTGCTCCTGCGCTGCAGTGTTCTCGGCCTGTGCCGTCACCAGGCGCTGTTTGGCCTCGACGAGTTTCGACTCGGCGTCTTCGAGACGCGTGCGATTGCGTTCGCTGTCGCTGCGTTGCAGGCGCTTCTGCGCCTTCTCGACGTTGCGCTCACCGCGACTGATTCGGCTCTCCGCCAGCTTGACCGCGTTGGCGCCCGCTGACACCTCGTCACGCACGAGCCGTGCCTCGACGTTGATCAGTAGCACGGCCACCAGCAGCGCCATGAACACCGCTGCGATCGGGCTTTTCACGTACAGGCGGTGAATGCCGAGGAAGCCGCCGGTCGCCCAGAAAAAATAGGCCAGCCCGGTCGATACCGGCTGATCGCTCTGCCTGTGGCGCGAACGCCGATACAGCCAAGCGGCAAACAGCGGAAACAACAGCAAGGTTGCCCAATAGAGCCAGTGCGGCAGAACAAAACTGATTTCAGGCATGCGCGTTAACCTGCATGTTGCACCCGTATTCGAAGGCGCCGCGAATTCCGCCACCGTTGTGACACCACGTCGCTGCGTACGCGAAAGCCGCGGCGCTCACATGCGCGACCGATCTGCTGTGGGCCGATGGCAGCAGGCGAACGCCGGACCGAAGGGCGCGGCACACGCATGTGCCGCGTCGCACCTTGGCCTGGCAAACGAATAACAGCGGAGATTCGAATACAACGACACCCGATACACAATGTGCTGTCTGACAAGCTGCCGGTTGCAACCGAAATTCCCAAGCACCCAAGCGGCTGCTCAGTCAGTGCCCTTCAACTCGTTCAAGCAGCAGAGCCATCTAGAGCGCGGGCACCCGCACGGATGCCCGCTCTCGCGGTGGTCAGACGTTCAGCGAATGACCCTCTACCATGTCCGGCGTCACGTAGCCCAGCGAGCCCGACATCATGTAGTCGAGCTGAATCTTGAACACGCGTGCCGCATCCGGATCCTTGTTGGCCCACTTGAACCACAGCGGTACCGCCAGTTCAGTGAACGCGTCGACATCGTCCTGCGTCAGGCGCGTGACCTCGGTGCCGGCCTCGGTGAACTTGGCCCATGCCTCCTGGTCGGCCTTCTGGATCGCCGCATGATGCAGGTCGGAATAGACGTGCACCTCCATCTCGACAAACTGCTTCATGCTGTCGGACAGGGCGTTCCACGACTTCTTACCGACCGTCAGGTCCATCAGGTCGACCGGCTGGTAGATCGACATGAACCCGGGCGGGCCCATCGAGATGTACTTGGTCACCTGGTGGAAGCCCAGGGCATAGTTGATCGCCGGGCCGACGTAGTCAGCCACATCGATGGTGCCTTTTTCGAGCGCCGGGAAGATCTCCGAACCAGGCAACAACGTGGTCTTGGCACCGGCCGCCTGAAACAGCTCGGCGACCATGCCGCCGGGCAGACGCATCTTGCGGCCGCGGAAGTCGTCGATTGAACGGATCGGCACCTTCGAGTGGATGATGTTCGGACCGTGGTGAATCGGACCGACGTAGTGCATATCGAACTTGGCGAACAACTCACGCGCCAGCTCGAGGCCGCCGAGGGCGTAATAGAAAACATCCCACTCGTGCGGATAACGCAGGCCCATCGGGTAGGACGTGAGGAACACCGACGCCGGCATGCGACCGGCCCAGTAGATCGTGAACGGGTTCATCGCGTCGAGTACGCCGTTCTTCACTGCGTCGAACAGCTGAAATTCGCCGACCACGTCTTTCGCGCCGAACGGCTGGAAGGCGAGCTCGCCGCCGGTCTTCTCGATGATGCTGTTACACCACGCCTTGAAGGTGTCGAGGCCGATACCACCCGGCCACGAAGTCTGCACCTTCCAGGTAGTGGTTTGGGCGGCCTTGGCGTCGCGAATCCAGGGTGCGCCCAGAATGGCCGCGCCCCCCGCTGCAGCCACGGAGGATTTAAGAAAACGTCGGCGCTCTGGATCTTTGGTTTGCTTTTCGGGAGCGGCCAAGGGCTGCTCTGTCTTGTCAGACATCGGGTTCTCCTTACGCTCTGGTGGTCCCGGCGGGACTCTTTATCAGTGTTATAAGCGGGCGAATAAGACAGGAGGACCGGGCGACCTCTGCTGTCCGGCAAGGCCTGTTAACACTACTCGGACTGAACAGCGTCAATCGGCCCCAACAAGCCCTCAAGTAAACATAGCAGCTAGGAAAAACCCTGGGGGACCCAAGCGGGGTTGCCGAGGAGCAGAGCGTTCCCCGGCGTTGTCACATCGTGAAAACCGGATTATTGAACCGGCTTGACCTCACGCTGAACCAGCGCCTGCGCGGTCACAATATCGGCTAACGGCACGTACACGGTGTACTTGCCGCCGTGCAGCGTTTGTTCGACTTCGGCGAGCGCATTGCGCACGCCTTTGAGTTTGCCCTCGCGCATGGGTTGGCCACGCGGCTTGAGCTGAACCTGGTGGTCGATGAATTCTCCGAGGCGGGCCACCGGGACGTTCTCGTATTCACGTCGCACCAGAATACGGCGCGGCTGTTCGGCCGGCTTCGCTGCGGCCGGCGCTCCACCCGGCTGCTGCATGCCGAACAAAGCGCTCAGCTGCTGGTTGTCGGGCTGTACCCAGGTGAAGCTGGTGTCGCCGACCGGTTTGCCGTTCAGGCGCATGTCGACCGACAAGGTTCTGACCAACTGTTCCGGCGGCAGAAACGCGAGACTCAGCACGCCAACCGGCTGTTTCGGCGACGCCTTGACCTCGACCTCGCCCCAGTCGTTGTAGAAGGTACGTAGTGCGCGCTTCAGGCCGTCGCCAAGCGTCAGCCCGGCCAACTGCAGGCGCTGCTCATCGATGTCGGCGAGCATCGCGCTCCATTCCTGCACCGTCTTTCCGGTACCGGCCGCGCAGGTCTTGAGCGCACGGTGGCCGAACTGCGGCAGCACCGTGGTAGCGACCGTAAAACCGCCGAGATTGAAGGCCGGCGGTGCACCGTTCGACAAGGTCTGCACGTCGACGTCGGTGAACGTGGCCGACACCTGGAATGACTGCACATCGTGCAGTTCCGAGCTGATACTCACATCCAAGGTACGCTGCGCTTCGTTCAGCGTGTAGTTCACGTCCATGTCCATGTTCATCTCGTCGAATCCCATGGCGCCCAACAGGCGGGCGTTGATATCCAGGCCGCCGGCACACAGCGAGGACTGCTCGTCACCCTCGATAGCCATAGCCGGGATCGCCGGCTGGTCGAGCATGCTGCCTTCGGCCAACGACATCGGCACGTGCATACCCATAATCTGGAACGACACGCTGTCCGGCAGCTTCTTCTCACCGGGCAGCCATTCGGCCGTCTTGATAAATGCCAGCGGATCGCTGCTGGAGATGCGCACCGCATCCACCGTGATGCTTTCCGACTCGCCATAAGGCGACGCCGTGATGCCCTTGTAGGTCACTCCACCGGTCAGGTCCGTACTGATATCGGTATAGCGAACCTCGGCGTGCGGACGCGCCGCTTCAACGAAGTCATCGGCGGCCTGTTTGGCATTGAAGTACATGACGCCCTTGGCGACACCATAGACCGCTGCCGGAACCAGCAGCACAGCCAAAATTTTCCCTGGACGAAAAGCCATTGCTCAAAAAAACCTCATGTGCGCATCAAAGGGGCTTCAACTTCCTGACGTTTGTCGGCACCAAGCAGCCTTTCTATAAGGGTAAGTGCAAAATCCATCGCCGTTCCCGGGCCGCGCGAGGTCACCACGCGGCCGTCGACCACGACCGGATCCGACAGCAATCTGGCCTTGTCGGTAACCATTCCGTCGATCACCCCGGGGTATGCCGTGGCGTTTCGACCGTCGAGCAGCCCGGCGTTGAGCAGCACCTTCGGCGCCGCACAGATCGCCGCGGTGTAACGATCGTTTTCGGCCATGCGCTGCAGCAGGGCATGGATTCTGGGGTCTTCATCGAGGTAGTTGGCTCCGGGTAGACCGCCGGGCAGAGCGATCATGTCGAAATCGTCATCGATGACCGCATCGAGCGTGGTATCCGGCACCAGGACCACGCCGCGGCTGGCTTTGACCGGGCCGTCGCCGAGACCGGCGGCCACCACCTCGATGCCGGCGCGGCGCAGCAGGTCAATGATGGTTACCGCTTCGAGTTCTTCGCAACCGTTTGCAAGGGGGACGAGGACGCGTGCCATAGTTGTTCGCTCCGTGGTTCGACCAGTTCGGAGACGGGAACCAGCTCGATGCCGTAATCGGCGAGCCTCGGCAGCATCTCCTTCAGGACCTTGATGGTTTCAGGATAGGGATGACCGATCCCGATCGCCGTGCCGTTGCGGCGCGCCTCGCGGATCAGCTGGCGCATCTGGCCGCGGATGTAATCGGCATTGCGCTGGTTATCGAGGAACACGTCGCGTTCGGCGTTCGCCAGGCCCTCTTCGCGCGCCAGGTCTCGCGCCACGGTACGCACATCGGTGCGGCTGTCGACAAAGTAGTAGCTGCCGAGACTTTTGAGATCCTGCATCAGCCAGCGCATCGCTCCCGGGTGACGCGTCAGCAGGCTGCCCATGTGATTGTTCACGCCCGCGGCGTAGGGCACGGCATCGAGGTTGGCTTTGACCTTGCGGGCAAAGCCCTCGCGGGTCATATCCATGTGCAGGCCGCCCGGGCCCATCAGGCGACCGTCTGCGGTCTGCATCGGCAGGTGCAGCATGACTTCCTTGCCGTGGCGATGGGCGCGCTCGGCCAGTTCGCGGCTGTGAGCCAGGTCAGGCAGCACCGCGCAGGTCAGGGCGCCGGGCAGATCGACCGCCTTGCGGCCGAGCGAGAGGCTGTTGCCGAGATCGTCGATGATGATGGCGACGCGCGCGATCGGCTCCGCCTGCACGGCAACGGCCAGCAGGCACAGGGCCAGGCCGCAGATCAGCCGGCGCATTGCCCCGCCCTCGCCATCAGGCCTTGTTCGGCCGAAGTATGGCAAGTCCCTTCAGCAGGTTGAGTGCTTCGCTGAGCATGTAGTCGTTCTCGGACTCTTCGTCTTCGCTCTTGGGTTTCGGCTGGGCGGGTTTCTCGACCTCACCATCCTCTTCGGGATTGACCAGGTGCCGCGCCAGGTCGGCTTCCTTGAGTTTAGGCGCTTGTTCTTCGCCGCGTGTCAGGCGCACATTGCCGAGCTTGATGTCCGGCACGATGCCTTCGGCCTGAATCGACCGGCCGTTGGGCGTGAAATAGCGTGCGGTGGTCAGCTTGACCGCAGTGCGCTCGTTGACCGGCACGATGGTCTGCACCGAACCCTTGCCGAAGGTCTGCTGGCCCATGATCACCGCGCGCTGGTGATCCTGCAGCGCACCGGCGACGATCTCGGAGGCCGACGCCGACCCCCCGTTGACCAGCACGACGATCGGCGCGCCATCGAGCACGTCATCCGGTGCGGCCTTGAACTTGAGCTGCGAATCGCGGATCCGGCCCTCGGTGTAGACGATGGTGCCGTCGGTCAGAAAGGCATCGCTGATCGCCACGGCGGCGTTCAATACCCCACCCGGGTTGTTGCGCAGGTCGAGAATCAGGCCTTTGAGCGAACCACCGGCCTCGCGCTTGAGCTTGCCGATACCGTTCAACATGTCTTCGGGCGTGCGCGCCTGGAACTGCGAGATGCGCACATAGCCGTAACCCTTGTCGATCAAGCGCTGCTTGACGCTGACGGTCTTGATCACGTCACGCACGACCGTGATCTCCAGCGGTTTGTCCGCGCCTTCGCGCACGATGGTCAGGGTCAGTTCGGTGCCGGGCTTGCCGCGCATCATCTTGACCGCTTCATCCAGCGTCATGCCCTTCACCGGCTTTTCGTCGAGCCGGATGATGATGTCGCCCGCCTGTACCCCGGCGCGCTTTGCCGGCGTGTCGTCGATCGGCGAAATGACCTTGACGAAGCCGTTCTCCATGCCGACCTCGATCCCCAGGCCACCGAACTCGCCGCTGGTGCCGACCCGCAGGTCGCGATAGTCGTCTTCGTTGAGATAGGCCGAGTGCGGATCGAGCCCGCTGAGCATGCCTTCGATGGCGAAGTTCAACAGTTTGCGATCGTCGACCGGTTCGACGTAGTCGTTTTTGATCCGCCCGAACACCTCGGCGAATATCCGCAGTTCGTCGAGCGGCAGATCGCTGCTCGGCTTGGTTTCTTCAGCCAGCGCGCCGAACGGGGTGACGAGCATCCCGGTTGCGACGATCAATCCGGCAGCCAGCGCTGCGGGCAAACTTTGCTTCATAACGTCCTCAATCTGCCGCACCACCCTGCGGATGCGGTTCAACCCACCTTATTGCCGGTGGCGCGCCGGCACCATTTGGCCGGATTCACCGGTTTCCCTTCATGCCGGATACCAAAGTACACACCAGAGCGCTCGCGGCCGCCACTGCTGCCGACCAGGGCAATCGGTTCGTTGACGTCGACCCAGTCGCCGGCCTCTTTGAACAGACTCTGGTTGTGCCCATAAAGTGTCATGTAGCCGTCGCCGTGATCGACGATCAACAATAGACCGAATCCGCGCAGCCAATCGGCAAAGGCGACCCTGCCGTGATGCACTGCACGCACTTCGCGCCCTTCGGGCGCTGAGATCATAACACCGTCCCACTGCAGGTTTCCGAGCTTCGGCGCGCCGAACCGCTTGACGATGCTACCGCTGGCGGGCCAAGGCAGCTTGCCGCGCAGACCGGAGAAACGCGTCTGTTGGGGATGTTCGGCCGGGATGTCGGCCAGGGCGCGCTCCAGGCCATCGATCAGGGTCTTGAGCTGCTGTTCGTCGGATTGCAGGCGGTCGAGGTTTTTGCTCTGGTCGCTCAGTTCCAGCGTCAGGCGCTCGACGATCGCCCGCCGCTGGGCCTGCGAGCCGCGCAATGCCAGCAATTCCGTTTCCTGCTCGCCGCGCAAACGCTCGAGCTTGGCCTCTTCGGTGGCGATCTCGTGTTCGGTCTCGGCGAGCTGCGCCATGTGTTCGTGAATCACGCGCATCTTCTGCACCCGCGCGCGGCTCAGGTAGTCGTAGTACACCATCATTCGACTGACGGTGGCCGGGTCCTGTTGGTTCAGCAGGATCTTCAGCCGCTCTTGTCGACCCATCGCATAGGCGGCGCGCACCTGGCGTGCGAGCACCCGGCGCTGCTGCTGCAATGCCTTGGTCTGGGCCGCCTGTTCGATACGCAGGCCGTCGAGCCGGTCGCGCTGTCGCTCCAACCGGCCGTCGAGCACGCGCACCTTGCGCGCCAGCCGGCCGATCTGCTGTTCAGCGTTCTGCAATGCCTCCGAGGCCTCGGTTTTTTCACCGGTCTTGGCCTGCATCTGTTCGCGCAGGTCGGCGATGCGTTCGCGCAGGGCCTTGAGCTTGGCGCGCTGTTCCGCAGAATCGGACGCCGCCGAGGCGATACCCGGCAGCAAGGCGAACAACACGAGAAACAGCAAAGCGCGCGGCATGGGTGGCGATTTGTACCTACCGGTAAGACACGCCGGCAGCATAGCAATAAGCGATCGCAAACCGCGAGATAACGCGATCAGGCCGCGTCGGCGTCAGCCATCTGCAACAATGAGCGGCCGGTCATCTCGGCCGGTTGCGGCAGCCCCATGATCTGCAGCAGAGTCGGCGCGATGTCGCACAGGGCGCCGTGCTCCATCAGGCCGGCGGCGGCCTTGCCGACATAGATCAGCGGTACCGGGTTGAGCGTGTGCGCGGTGTGCGGCTGGTCGGCCTTGGGGTCGAGCATCTGCTCGGCGTTGCCATGATCGGCGGTGATCAGCATCTCGCCACCGACCTTCTCAACGGCTTCTGCCACTCGTCCGACGCATGCGTCGAGCACCTCGATGGCCTTCACCGCAGCATCGAAGTTGCCGGTATGACCGACCATGTCGCCATTCGCATAGTTACAGATGATGGTGTCGTAACGGTCGCTTTCGATGGCCGCGACGAGCTTGTCGGTAACCTCGTAGGCGCTCATCTCCGGCTGCAGGTCGTAGGTGGCGACCTGCGGCGACGGCACCAGGATGCGATCTTCGCCTTCGTTGGGAGCCTCGACGCCACCGTTGAAGAAGAAGGTGACGTGCGCATATTTTTCGGTCTCGGCGATGCGCAGCTGCAGCAGGCCGAGTTTGGCGATGTACTCACCGAAGGTATCTTCGAGACGCTCCGGCGGATAAGCGACCGGGATATCGAAATCCTTGCTGTATTCGGTCAGCGAGACGAACGCCGCCAGTTGCGGCACGCGCGCGCGCTCGAAGCCATCGAAATCCGGCTCGATGAAGGCACGGGTGATCTGGCGTGCCCGGTCGGAGCGGTAGTTCATATTGATGATGACGTCGCCATCGGCCACCGTGACCGGCTCGCCGATGCATGACGCTTTAACGAACTCGTCCGTCTCACCCCGTTCGTAGGCCGCGAGCAGGGCCTGCACGGCGGTATCTGCGCAGTATTCGGCCTTGCCGTCGGTGATCAGGTCGTAAGCGCGCTTGATACGGTCCCAGCGATGGTCGCGGTCCATGGCGAAATAGCGACCGACGATGGTTGCGATACGACCGCAACCAATCTCCGCAAGCACGGCATCCATGGCCTCGAGCGACGGCTGAGCACTCTTCGGCGGCATGTCGCGGCCGTCGAGAAACGCGTGGATGTAGATGCGTTCGACGCCGCGCTCGGCGGCCAGTTTGGTCATCGCATGGATGTGTTCTTCGTGGCTGTGCACGCCGCCCGGCGACAACAGACCAAGGATGTGCACCGCCGTTCCGGCTTCGGCTGCCTGGTCGACCGCGTCGGTCAGGGTGCGGTTGGTGAAGAACGAGCCGGTGCGGATCGAGCGACTGATGCGGGTGAATTCCTGGTACACCACCCGCCCGGCCCCCAGGTTGAGGTGGCCGACTTCGGAGTTGCCCATCTGCCCTCCGGGCAGTCCGACGGCCGAACCCGAGGTGCGGATTTCGGTGTGTGGGTACTCGTTCCACAGACGGTCCCAGTTCGGTTTGCCGGCTGCGTTGATCGCGTTGTGGTCGGTATTGTCACTTAGACCCCATCCATCGAGGATCAGCAGTACCGCAGGACGCACCTTGCTACTCATATTTGTGCTTCGCTCGGCTGGATCGCCTGTCCGGCAGATGGCAGCCAAATAACCCTATGAAAAGTATAAAAAATTCGACACCGCCCAGAGGCACGGACATGCCGTTGGCGGCGCATGCTATTGAACCATTTTAGCCCCGAGCCTGCTACCCGAAGCGCATATAACCCCACAGCCATAAGTGAAAATTAGGCTTAAATTCAAGAAAAATGCTCGCCCTTGGTGCCGATTTCCTGTTCCAATAGCTGTCTATTATTAGATTAGAGGCTAGTAAATAGCCCATTGATGGAGGATATTTCGGTGCACCTGTATGAGAGTTCCACTGGTTCTATGCACGACGACGATCTAGATACAGAAAACGAACTGTCACTTCTCGAAGGCGACGAAGACATCGACCGCGCTTCGCGTTCCCTCAAAGCCATGTCTCATCCGCTGCGACTCAAAATCCTGTGCACCCTCGGTGACGAGGAAGTCAGCGTGCAGGATATCGTCGACCATGTGGGGACATCGCAGAGCAACATCTCGCAGCACCTTGCCATATTGCGTGATAAGGGTATCCTCACGTCCCGCAAAGACGCCAACCGCGTGTTCTATCGGGTCAGCGACAACCGCACGCTGCGCCTGATCGGCATGATGCGCGAAGTGTTCTGCACGCACGAGCACTAAGCCGCTCGCTGCGGCCGACCACCGGCGTCTACATTAAATTTTGAGCGAACGGGCAGGCAGCCGCCTCCCGTTTCGTCGTTTGTAGCGCCGGCAATCGCTGACCGGCGGTGGCGAGGCAACATGGAACAACTCTTGGAATTCGCCGGCAACCACACCTTGCTGGTTGGGGCATTTCTGGCGGTGTTGGCGGCGCTGGCCTGGAATCTGATCACCGATCCCGGCGGCAAAAACGCCGTTGACCCGCTCGGCGCGACCGCGCTGATCAATCACGAAGATGCCGTGGTGCTCGACGTACGTTCGATGGCCGAGTTCAAAGATGGCCATATCGTCAACGCGATCAATGTCCCGCTGAACGGCCTGAACAACGGTCTCAAACAGCTCGAAAAACATCGCAACAAACCGATCGTGGCAGTGTGCCGCTCGGGCTCGCGCTCCGGTGCGGCCTGCAGCATGCTGCGTAAGCACGGCTTCGAAAACGTGAAAAATTTGCGTGGTGGAATGATGGCCTGGGAAAACGCCAATCTGCCGGTAAAACGCAAATAACCGGTTCCGCAGGAGACAACAGTGAGCGACGAACAACAAGCCCAACGCCAATTCCTGGTACAACGCATCTACACCAAGGACATTTCTTTCGAAGCACCGCACTCGCCGGCGATCTTCCAGGAGAACTGGACCCCGGAGATCAGCGTCGGCCTCAACAGCAAGGTCAACGAGATCGCCCCCGGCAGCCTGGAGCTGGTGCTGAAGGTAACCGTCGAGGCGAAACACCAGGACAAAACGGTGTTCCTGGTCGAGGTCGCGCAGGCCGGTCTGTTCCTGGTGCAGGGCTTCGCCGCCGAGGAGCTCGACGCCCTGATGGGCATCGCCGCACCCAACGTGCTGTTCCCCTATGCGCGCGAACTGGTCTCCGACCTGGTCACCCGCGGCACCTTCCCGCAGTTCGTGCTGCAGCCGGTGAACTTCGAGGCGATGTACGCTCAGAAGCGCCAGGCGCAGGCCGCCCAGACCAGCGAAAAAACCGAAAACGCCCATTGAGTTGAGCAGCGTCGACCCAAAACTGGCCGTCCTGGGCGCCGGCTCGTGGGGGACGGCTCTTGCCATCCAGCTGGCGCGCAATGGCTGCAAGGTCGCCTTGTGGGGTCACGACGCGCAAGAAGTCGCAGCGCTGCGGCAAGACCGGGAAAACCGGCGCTACCTGCCGGGCATTGCGCTGCCCGAGTCGCTGCAGCCGAATGAAGACCTCGCCGCCTGTATCGGTGAGGCCGAAGAGGTTCTGCTGGTTGTGCCCAGCCATGCCTTCGACGCGGTGTGCCGCCAGGTCGCCGCGATCCGCCCGGATATCCGCTCGCTGAGCTGGGCGACCAAGGGTTTCGACGACGCCAGCAACGAGCTGCTCAGCACCGTGGTCGAACGCCACCTGCCCGAGGCCGACATGGCGGTAGTATCCGGCCCGACATTCGCCGGCGAGGTCGCACGCGGCCTGCCAACCGCGATTACGGTGGCCTCGAACCGGATGGAAAACGCTGAGCGGGTCGCCAGCTACCTGCACGGCGAAAACTTTCGCGCCTATACCAGCGACGACCTGATCGGCGTGCAGGTCGGCGGCGCCAGCAAGAACGTCATGGCGATCGCCGCCGGCATCTCGGATGGCCTGGGCTTCGGCGCCAATGCCCGCGCGGCCTTGATCACGCGCGGCCTGCACGAGATCACCCGACTGGGACTGGCGATGGGCGGCAAGCCCGAGACCTTCATGGGCTTGGCCGGGCTCGGTGACCTCGCACTGACCTGCACCGACAACCAATCGCGCAACCGGCGCATGGGCCTGGCACTGGCACGCGGCCTGGACATCGCAGCCGCGAGAAAGGAGATCGGCCAAGAGGTCGAAGGCGTCGGCACGGCACGCGAGGTGCGCAGCAAGGCCTCGTCACTGGCGGTCGAGATGCCGATCACCGAACAGACCTACCAGGTGCTGTACGAAGGCCTCGAACCGTCGGCTGCCGTACGCAATCTGCTCAGCCGCGAAGCCCGGTCCGAATAGACAAGCACCCCTCGGGACCACGCCCCAGCACGCACAAAAAAGCCCCCGTACCGGGCGATACGGGGGGTTTGCAATCGCTGCAAAAGGAAGTCTTGGCTTTTTGAGGTTTACAGGTCTTCCGACAGCTCCTCACCCGGCACATGTCGCAGCCACCAATCGTGTGGCGATACCGGGTTGCCATTGCGATCCTGCACGACCAGCGCCGGGCAGCTGCCGGCCTCGCCGTAGATGGTGATGTAGTCACCGTCGAACGACTTGAAGGTGGTCTCGACGGCTTCGCCGTAGGTCGGCGCCTGTTCGAGCAAGATACCGACGGCGATCCGCTCGCCCATGCGCAACGAGTCGTAGTAGTCGGAGTAGTAGTGCACCCCGGCCATGTTGCGGCCGATCGAGATGTTCGCCGCCAGCTTGTCGAGCTCGCCCTGGATCGTCAGCTTGCCTTTGAACTTGCTGTCTTTGACCAGGCGCGAGCCATCGGCGTTGGGCACGTAGACGATCGGCTTGCCGTCCTTGTCGCACAGACCGCGTTCGACGTGGCTGTCGCAGTCTTCGAACATCTCGAAGAACGCCTTCAGCATGGTGACGCAGCCGCCAGCCACCGTTGCATGGCCGGCACCGTAGGCCGGGTGCATCGGCGAGCCTTCCGGGAACGCCATCGGCAACAGCACATTGCAGTCCGCAAAATCGCCCGGGTCGACACCGTCGGGCGCACACGCCTTGCTTGTGCAGTCGAGGTTGCGCATCGCAGCCATGTTGTCGTTCTGATCCTTGTTGTGTCCGATGATTGCCTTGAGCAGGTCCGACGGAATCTCCTTGAACGTGTTCTCGAAGGCCTGGGCCGAACAACCAAGCTTGTCGTGGACCTTGGAGCACACCAGGGCAAGACGCCCGGCAATGGTCTCCGGGCGCGCACGGCGGTGATAGTTGAACTTCTGCCGACGTACTGCCTTCAGGCAACGGGTCGCGACCTCGGTCACCAGCGACAGGATGTGCGGACCACCAAAGGTGGCGAAGGCATCGCGTCGCCCGGAGGGGCTCGGTTCCGGGAACCCCTTGGATGCCGGCACGCCCATCGCGAGCATCAGCAGGCAGGCGTTCAGATAGGCCTCGTAGAGCGCATCGAAATGCACATAGGTGGCAAGATCGCGCGGGGTCGTGATGAAACGCCGGTTTTCCTCGAACAGGTCGGCGCCCTTCAGGTTCGCACCGTTCTGCACGTCGAGCCACGAACACCAATCGGTCATGTAGTCGAGACAGTTTTTATGCGACAAGGCGCGCTGGTCGATGATCAACGAGCCGTAGGGGATGTAGCCGTCCTGCAGGTCGAACGGCGCATCGCGGCCCGGATAGCTGGCCGCGCCACCACCGGCACAGGCGAGCGACTTGGCACCGATCAGCATGAACTGCGACAGGTAAGGACCGACCAGCGCCCCCTTGGTCGAGCCGCGGAACGCGGTCTTCGGGGTGAGTGCACCATCGGCCGATTGGGTGCGCGCAAAACGCCGGTTGCGCTCATAACTGTTGAGACCGGATTCGTCGACATTGTGGGGCGTCGACGAGGTACGGTCGGTGCCCGAGTAGAACGGCATGTCGTTGAGCAGGTCGACGAGCTGCGCCGCCGACAGCAACGACTTGGTCTGCTCATCGCTCGATGTACACAGCTTTTCGTCACCTCCCTGGCAGATCTCGGTGAACGGCACATCGCGCAGAATGGCCAGTGCATACACTTCGGCCATCTCGGCAGCGAGTTCACTTGAGCCGACGCGCGGCGCGGGTGCCATCCCGCAGGCGCCCGGATCGGAGCCCTCGAGTTCATACACGTGACCGCCGCGTGGGCTCTCCCAACCGCGCCAGGTGACATCCTGGTCGCCGTGGCAGGTCGTCTTGGTGACGCAGCTATAGGTGACACCACGCGTTTCTGCCGACTCGACGTGTTTTTCGAACAAGGTCGGATCGGGTGCGTTGATCGCCTCGACGAAGCAGCGGTAGTCCTCCGGGTGCTTCACCAGACCGCAGCCGTCATGCAGCAGGCCTTTGGTGAAGTTCGCCGGATATTGCGGTCCGTGGTCGGCCTCTTCGCGGTTGGCGTGAGTCAGCGCCTGTGGGCGCAGGCGTGAAATATCGGCCGCCAGGGCGCGCATGTCGCGCGCGATGCGGGCACGTTCGGATCCCGCGGGATCCGGTTCGGAATAGGGCAATTTCATGGCAGTTTCCTTTCTGTTTAGATGCTTTGTTCTTCCTGGCCACGCCGACCCGGCACAAACGAGTCAATAAAACCGGAATGGCGTATGCCGCAGCTTCATCGCTGCTGTTAGTCGTTATCCAACTGCGCCCAATCCACCCGGCAATGTCGCTTTTTTGCCGACGTAACAGGGGGTTGCGGGCTCAGTGAGACACAGTCTAGATGACAAAAATCGCCGGTTTTGGCGCTCGGTGACAACCTTACGAATGAATCAGATTCGTCTGACAAGGGGGTGAGACGAACCGGGCAATAGCCCGCCCGTGAGCGAGTGAAATCCGTGAAATAAGGTGTGAAGGGACGGTCGCGAAATGGCGCGGCTTTGGCATCGGCATGGCCGATTCACGCGCCATCAAGGGTAGCTGCGTTTGATCTCCACGACCTCGACCGAGTACTGGTTGTACCAGCGGCGGCGACCGCGGGCCTGGGCTTCGATGTGTTCCGGGTCGGCCTTCCATGCCGCGATATGCGCCTCGCTCGGCCAATAGGAGATTGCGATTTCCTGGTCGCCTTCGCTCAATGCGTGGAAGTCGAGACAGCCATATTTCTCGAACGCCAAGGCACGCAGACGCTCGGCGGTTTCGACGTAGTCTTCGTCCAGCTGCGCGACCTGCGCGCGAAAGATCACCGCGAATGTCATGGCCTTTCTCTACAGGGGCTGTAACCGGTCATCGCTGTTGAATACGAGACCCTATGCATACGATAGTGCAAACTCCCGCCCCACACCTTGCCCTGCGGCAGCCGTCCCTGGCCCCTTATCCTTCAATAATCTGACAAAGGCATCGACTGCAAGACGTCAGCCGAAGCGGTTCTCGACCATGACCTCGCTGAGCGCCAATTGCCCACCGCGCGGCCATGGATCTTTGATGCCCTTGCCGATCGCTACCATGAACGCGATGCCGTGGTCATCGGGCAGGTTGATGATCTCGGCGACGGCGGCGAAATCGAAGCCATCCATCGGACAGCTGTCGTAGCCCATTTCCAGCGCCGTCAGCATCAGTGTCTGGCCGACCAAGCCGCACGACCTCAGGCCCTCATCACGCTCGACGCGCGACTTACCCTCGTAGTACTGGGCGATTGCGGGCACGATGAAGTCGCTCACCTCTTGCGGGGCGTCACGCCAGTAGCGTGCCGGGTCTTTCTTCCAGGCCTTCAGGTCAAAACACAGTACCAACAGCTCGGAGGCGTCTTCGACCTGGGCCTGATCCCAGGCTACCGCGCGAATTGCCTTGCGTTGCGCCCGATCGGTCACGCGGACGAAACGCCAGTTCTGCAGATTGAACGCTGTCGGCGACAGCAGCGCCGCAGACATCAATCGCTGAAACGCCTCTTCCGGCATCCGGTGCTCCGGGTCGAACCATTTGACCGACCGTCGTCGCTCGACGGCTTCGATGACTTCCATCGGATTGTCTCCTTGCCTTGCGTCAGACGAAGGCCTCTTGAGTTTCCACATTGAATGTTTTCAGAACCAGATTAAACGCCCGGTTCGATGCCGCTTGCAAAACCGCGTCGAAAATCGCCCGGTCGGACCAACCGGCCTCGCGCGCCTGTTCGATCAGCTCGGATTTGTCGGCATCGGGTTGCTCGACTGCCGCCACGGCCAGTTTCAGCAACGGCAGTTCTTCTGCCGCGACCGGCGCCTTGGTGATATCCCCCCGCATCGCGCGCACGCTGTCGAGGTCTACGCCCATGCCGGCAAGAAAGGTCTCGTTGAGGTCGATGCAGAACTTGCAGTCGATGCGCTCTGACACCAGGTAGCGGATCGACGCGCTGAGCTTTCCTGAAAGCTGGGTTTCGCCACGAAAGTAGCCGACGGTGCCGGCGAACAGTTCGAGCAAGGTCGGGCTGATGCCGTACAGGCGCATGCCGGCCGGGACGAAGCCGATCATCTCTTCGGCCATTTTGAAAACGGCATCGACACGATGCTGGTCGGCCGCAGGGGGTGTCGGGTCAAGTAGTGCTTGGGTTGTGATCATGGGTATCTCCTCGAAAAATTGAAGTTATCTGACCGGTCGGTCTAGCGATCGCACAACAAGACCCCGCATAACGCGTTTTTGTTTCGTTGGCCCCGGGTAATGCTCGTCTCGCCTAATGGACGTCCCGACAGCAGATTGCTGATGAATATAGTTGACCGGTCGGTTTAGTCAAGCCTTTTGTCTACGCCCGAACTGCCAGACTCAATCAAAGCAAACAGCCCCTTGACTTGGAGTTAACTCCAGGTATTACTTTCTTCAGCGTAACGAACGACGAGGCTTGCGACGGCGTGCAGATGACCATCAAGAAGGCCGGTGAGCGCACCGGTTTGTCGCCCGATACCCTGCGGTACTACGAGCGGATAGGCCTGCTCGACCAGGTCGCGCGCAACGCCGGTGGACAGCGCCGCTACTCGGCTGAAGACGTAGCCCGCCTGCGCTTCATCAAGCGTGCGCAAGCCATGGATTTCAGCCTCGACGAGATCGGGCAGTTGCTGCGCTTTCGCGAGCAGGAAGGTGACGTTCGCGCCGATGTGCGCGCGCTCACCGAGACCAAGTTGGCCGCGATCGAGGAACGTATCGAGACCTTGACGCGTCTGAGAGATGAACTCGCCGGGTTGGTCCGGCAATGCCATGCGAGCGAGCGGGATTGCCCGATCATCGCCAGCATGGACAACCAGAAGGAGTGCGACCATGAGCTACACGATTGCAGTTGAGAACATCAAGTGCGGCGGTTGTGCAAACAGTATCCGCAGCAAACTCGTCGATCAGGAACTGGCCCAGTCGGTGGAGGTCGACATCGAACAGGGCCAGGTACACGTCGATGGCAACCCGGAATGGCGTGATCAGGTGGCCATGGCGCTCGCCAAGATGGGTTACCCCGAGGTCGGCTCGGTTGAAGGCATGAAAGCAGCGGCGGCGAAGGCCAAGTCGTTCGTCAGTTGCGCCATCGGGCGAATTGACAATGCCTCCCAAGGCAAAGGATAAAGTGCACTGAAACGAAAACGACGGCTGGCCGGTCTTTCCCTAGCCGGCCATCTGCCGTTCAAGGGGCACGACCCACGACAATGACACCGCATCGACGCAGCAACCAATCCGTTTCGAGCATCGGCTTTCGCCTGTTGCTCGCATTGGTGCTCGTGCTGAGCCCGCTGTGGTCGTTGGCGCAGATGCCGCCGGCCACGATCGACGCCGCAAATGCCACGGTCGACATGCCGTGTCATACCGGTGCGACCAAGAGCGACCAGCAGACCAAGAACAGCATCCCCTGTCCGCATTGCGACGGCGGCGGCGCGGCGGCACAGTGCCAGTGCTGCCACTACGCGGCGCCGGCAGGCGCACCGGTCAGCATGATCGCGGCCGACATCGCCACCTACCTCGCCGAAGTCAGCGCCGAACCGGTTCCCGACTCGCTGCCGGACTCGCCCCGCAACCGCCTTTATCGTCCTCCCATAATCGCTATCTGATTGCCAACGATTGCCAACGGCAACCCGCCGTTGATCTTTGGACGCCCAGCACAAAAGCTGCTGGAAATGATGGATTGCGAAAGTGAATACTTACATCTCCCGCTTGAGAAGCATGTTGATCGTGCTGCTTACCGCACTGCTCGTCGCCTGTTCAGAACCGCCGGTCGAGCCCAGCGAATCGATGGCCGAGGCCAGCAAAGACACGGCGCTGGAACACGCACAGAAACATCTCGACCCGAAGTATGTCTGCCCGATGCACCCGCAGATCGTGCGCGACGAACCCGGCTCATGCCCGATCTGCGGCATGGACCTGGTGGCGAAGATGATCGACGCACAGGCCGGCAAACGCCCCACAGTCGAGATCAGCAATGCGGTGATCAACAGCATGGGGGTGCGCACCGCGCCGGCGCGTAACGACACCCTGTGGAAATACATCGAGACGGTCGGGCGCATCGAATACGACGAGACGCGCCTGGCCCACGTGCACCCACGAGCCGAGGGCTGGATGGAGCAGCTCAGTCTGCGCGCCGAGGGTGAACCGGTGAAACGCGGCCAGGTGCTCGGCCGCCTGTATTCACCCGAGATCCTCTCGGCCCAGGTCGACTTCCTGATCGCGCTCGATCAGCAGGCCGGCTCGGTGCGGATCGAGAAGGCGCGCAACCGCTTACGCCTGCTGGGCGTGACCGAAGGCACCATCTCGACCATCCAGAAGAACCGCAAATCGCTCAACACGGTGCCATTGGTGGCCAATGCGTCCGGGGTCGTCACCATGCTCGGCGCACGCGAAGGCATGTATGTAACACCCAGCATGGAGGTGGTAACCATCGCCGATCTGGGCAAGATCTGGGTGCTAGTCGATATCTACGAGCACCAGATCGATTGGCTCGCCGAAGGGCTGACCGCCGAGATCAAGGTGCCTGCCTACCCGGGACGAAACTGGGAGGGCAAGGTCGAGTACATCTACCCCGAGCTCGATCCCAAATCGCGCACGCTCAAGGTGCGACTCGCATTCGACAACCCCGATGGCCTGCTGAAGGCCAACATGTTCGCCGATGTCGTGATCTACGGTGGGCCGAAGCGTGACACGCTGTCGATCCCGGCCGAGGCCGTGATCACCACCGGCAAGCGCGATACGGTCGTGATGGCCTTGGGCGAAGGACGCTTCCAACCGGTCGACGTGGTAACCGGTATGCGCACCGACGACAAGGTCGAGATCCTCAGCGGCATCAAGGCCGGCGACGAGGTGGTGGTGTCCGGGCAGTTCCTGATCGATTCGGAATCGAGCCTGCAGGCGAGCTTCCTGCGCATGGACGATACCGGCAGCGCCGGTAGCGCTTCACACGGCAGCCACTGAGGATCGGACCATGTTGACGAAGCTGATCGCCTGGTCGATCAACAATCGCTTTCTGGTGCTGCTCGCGGCGCTGGTGATCACCGGCTGGGGCTGGGTGGCGCTGCACAAGACACCACTGGATGCGATCCCCGACCTGTCCGACGTGCAGGTCATCATCAAGACCAGCTACCCCGGGCAGGCACCGCGCGTGGTCGAAGAACAGGTCACCTACCCGATCACGACCACCATGCTGTCGGTGCCGGGGGCGCAGGTGGTGCGCGGTTACTCGTTCTTCGGCGACTCGTATGTCTACGTGATCTTCGAAGACGGCACGGATCTCTATTGGGCGCGCGCGCGTGTGCTCGAATACCTGAACCAGGCCGCCGCCGATCTGCCGGACGGCGTACAGCCGCGACTCGGGCCGGACGCCACCGGTGTCGGCTGGGTATACAACTATGTGCTGGTCGATCGCAGCGGCAAGCACGATCTGGCCGAACTGCGCAGCCTGCAGGACTGGTTCCTGAAGTACGAGTTACAGACGGTGCCCGGCGTGTCCGAGGTGGCGACCGTCGGCGGCATGGTGCGGCAGTACCAGGTCGTGGTCGACCCGGAAAAGCTGCGCGCCTTCGGCATCTCGCTGGCCCGGGTTTCTGCCGCGATCAAAGCGGCCAACCAGGAAGTCGGCGGGTCTGTGCTCGAGCTGGCCGAGGCCGAGTACATGGTGCGCACGCGCGGCTACCTGAGCGGCCTCAAAGACCTCGAACACATCCCGATCACGGTCACCGAGATGGGTACGCCGGTGCTGCTGCGCGATATCGCCACGGTACAGATCGGCCCGGAGATGCGCCGCGTGGTCGCCGACCTCGACGGCGAAGGCGAAGTGACCGGCGGCATCGTCGTGATGCGCTACGGCGAGAACGCGCTGACGACCATCAAACGTGTCAAGGCCAAGCTCGAAACACTGCGCCAGGGGCTGCCCGAAGGCGTCGAGATCATCGAGACCTACGACCGCTCGGCACTGATCGAGCGCGCCGTGAACAACCTCGAAGACAAGCTGGTCGAGGAGTTCATCGTGGTCGCGCTGGTGTGCCTGGTGTTCCTGTTCCACCTGCGCTCGGCATTCGTCGCGATCGTAACCCTACCGCTTGGCATCCTGGCCTCGTTCATCGTCATGCAGCACCAGGGCATCAACGCGAACATCATGTCGCTCGGCGGCATTGCGATTGCCATCGGCGCAATGGTGGATGCGGCGATCGTGATGATCGAGAACGCGCATAAGCATCTCGAGCGCTATCGCCACAACTATGGGCATGATGCTGAAGGTGCCGAGCACTGGGCGGTGATCACGCACGCTGCAGCCGAGGTCGGCCCTGCCCTGTTCTTCTCGCTGTTGATCATCACGCTGAGCTTTCTGCCGGTGTTCACGCTCGAGGCGCAGGAGGGTCGTCTGTTCGCGCCGCTGGCCTTTACCAAGACCTATGCGATGGCCGCAGCGGCCGGCCTGGCCGTCACGCTGGTGCCGGTGCTGATGGGCTACTTCATTCGCGGCAAGATCCCGGCCGAAAACAAGAACCCGCTCAACGTGTTCCTGATCTGGCTGTACAAACCACTGCTGACGGCCGTCATGCGACTGCCCAAGCTGACCTTGTTGGTCGCTTTTCTGGCGATCGTCAGCCTGGTGATTCCGATCGCCGGTCTCGGCGGCTTTTTCGAGCCGGCCAAGTGGCCGTTCCAGCTGGTCGAGATGGCGACCGGCAAGCCGCAGTCCGCCCCCGCTGAAATCGAACAGGCCAAACAGGATTTCGTTCGTGACTGGCGCAAGAGCTTTCGCGACACGCCCTGGCTGGCGCGCTTTGCCGACGGGCTGGGTTCGGAGTTCATGCCCGAGCTCGACGAAGGCGACCTGATGTACATGCCGACCACCCTGCCCGGCCTGTCCATCGGCAAGGCGCAGGAGTTGTTGCAGCAGACCGACCGGCTGATCAAGAAGGTGCCCGAGGTCAAGCAGGTGTTCGGCAAGATCGGCCGCGCCGATACCGCGACCGACCCGGCACCGCTGACCATGATCGAGACGGTCATCCAGCTCAAACCGCACGATCAGTGGCGGCCCGGCATGACGACCAAGAAGCTGATCGAAGAACTGGACGCGGCTGTGCAATACCCCGGCGTAACCAACGCCTGGGTCATGCCGATTAAGACGCGTATCGACATGCTGGCGACCGGCATCAAGACTCCGGTCGGCATCAAAGTGGCCGGACCGGATCTAGCCGAGATCGAGCGTATCGGACGCGAGATCGAGAAGGTGGTGATGCAGGTTGAGGGCACCACGTCAGCCTACTCCGAGCGCGTGGCCGGCGGGCGTTACATCGATATCGTGCCCGACCGCGTCACCGCTGCGCGCTACGGTCTGAACATCGATGACATCAACCAGGTGATCGCCGCGGCGGTCGGCGGTATCAACATCACGCAAACGGTCGAAGGACTCGAGCGTTACCCGGTCAATCTGCGCTTTCCGCGCGAGCGCCGCGATGACCTGGAGAAACTGCGTAACCTGCCACTGGTCACGCCGACCGGCGCGCAGATTCCGTTGGCGCAGGTCGCCGACGTCAAGATCATCGACGGCCCTCCGATGCTCAAGAGCGAGAATGGCCGGCTCAACGGCTGGACCTTCGTCGACATCCGCGACGTCGACCTCGGCGGCTACGTCGCACGCGCCCAGCAGGCGGTACGCGAACAGGTCGAGTTGCCGGCCGGCTATTCGATCACCTGGTCGGGCCAGTACGAGTACATGCTGCGCGCCAACGAGCGCTTGTCGCAAGTGGTGCCGCTGACCCTGGTGATCATCTTCGTGTTGCTGTATCTGACGTTCCGCCATGCCGGTCAGGCGCTGATGGTCATGGCCTCGCTACCGTTCGCCTTGGTCGGTGGCTTTTGGCTGATCTTCCTGCTCGACTTTCACCTGTCGGTTGCAGTCGGCGTCGGCTTTATCGCGCTGGCGGGCGTTGCCGCTGAGTTCGGCGTGGTGATGTTGGTCTATCTCGACAACGCGCTACGCGACCATCAACGGCAAGGTGAACTCACGCCAGCCAGCCTGCGCGCCGCGATCATGGAGGGCGCCGTACTGCGCGTGCGGCCGAAGGCGATGACGGTCGCGGTGATCGTTGCCGGCCTGCTGCCGATCTTTCTCGGTACCGGCACGGGTTCCGAAGTGATGAGCCGCATCGCTGCACCGATGATCGGCGGCATGATCACAGCACCTTTGCTGTCGCTGTTCGTGATCCCCGTGATCTACCTGTTGTGGAAGGGCCGCGGCCTGCGACAACCTGAAGAACCCGACCAGGAACCAACCGAGACCTTGCCCGAGCCGGATGAGCCAGAGGAGAAACCGGCGTGAGATCGCTCGATCGAGGAGTCGAGGCAAACGACGTTATCGCCTTCTGGTTTGCGCCGACCATGCGCAAGGCCTGGTTCCGCTCGACGCCCGAAATCGATCAAGAGATACGGCAACGTTTCGAACGGCTCTGGCAAGCGGTCGGTCAGGGCCGGGGCAGCGATTGGTTGAGTGATGCGAACGGCTGTCTGGCATTCGTCATCGTGTGTGACCAGTTTCCGCTCAACATGTACCGCGGTACAGCCAAGTCGTTCTCGACCGAAACGCTCGCGGTGGCCGCCAGCCGGCGCGCGGTGGATACCGGCCTCGATCAGACATTGCCCGACGAGCACAAGGCCTTCCTGTACATGCCGCTGATGCACAGCGAGCGCATCGAGCATCAGCAGCGTGCAGTGGAACTGTTCGATGCCGCCGGGTTAAGCGACAACCTGCGGTTCGCCAATCACCATCGCGAACTCATCGAACGCTTCGGGCGCTTTCCGCACCGCAATGCGATACTCGGTCGGCGCAGCACGCCGGAAGAGCGGGCCTATCTCCAATCCAAAGAGGCGTTCACCGGCTGATATGTTCTTTAACC